>Ga0208197_1000526_pt1 | contig 47493 bp, 46 predicted proteins | sample AD_JPNNA4_MetaG_FD_184444 | JGI IMG/M metagenome (GOLD analysis project Ga0208197, IMG submission 184444) | Active sludge microbial communities of municipal wastewater-treating anaerobic digesters from Japan - AD_JPNNA4_MetaG (SPAdes) (version 2) | ecosystem: Engineered > Bioreactor > Anaerobic...
ATTTGATGCCAGAACTAAAGTAACGGGGGAAGAAAAATTTGCCATAGACTGCTATATGGAACATATGTTATGGGCAGGAGTTAAACGGTCGGGAATTCCACATGGAAAAATAAAACATATTGATGTATCATGTGCAGAAAAAATACCCGGTGTCGTCAAAATACTTACAGGTAAAGATGATTATAAAGAGATGGTTAAGGTTTTTCGAGAAGCTGGTGCAAGAAATGTAGTAGGGATAAAACTTGGGGATAAAGGTTGTTTTTGACCCAATCGAAACCGGGTTCAACAGCCAACGCCTTTTTGCAATATGTTTCAGCATGGTGATATTGTCCTAAGTCCATGTGGGCCTTGATGATGATACTTAAAAGGTTCAAATAGTTCCAGTTGTGGTTTTTGCACTCTATTTTCTTTTCACTGATAGACAATGCTTTAAGATAATAGATTAAAGCTTCAGCCTTTGAACCGCCAAACATAGAAGGCATGTAATAGGCAATATTGCCCAGCTGTATATATCCCATTGCATTGGCAGAGTCAAGTTTTACGGATATCTTAGCATATTCAATGCTTTTTGGGCCAATAAAAGGGGCTTTGTAGGGGTGTAAGCCAATCTCAAAGCCTGTTAGCGCTGCCTTATATGCATATAACACTGGCAGGTTGTATTTGTTCTTTTCCAGAAGTTTAAGGTCGGTGTATGCCTTTATCATGTATTTGTCTGCTTCCTGGGCGTTTTTTTTGCCCAGGTTAAAGGCAATGTAGCCATATTGATAATTGAGCAAATCCAGCAGCTCTTTGTTGCTTTTGTGTGTTATAGCCTCAATCGAGTCCATGGCTGTTTTCCACTTTTTCATGTTTCCTGCAGCAAAAGCATGATAAATGGTATGGTTGTTTTGCCCTGATAGCGGGTAAAGCAATAAACTTATGAATGCAATTTGTATATATTTCTTCCTTTCCATACGTATTTTTTGTTGTATTTAACTATCAGCGCTTTTACCATCATCTCTAACATAAAAGCAAGGTGAACCGGGAAAAGCAGCAGGGTGTAAAAAACAGGTTGTTTGCAACTTGCAGCATAAAGCACCTGTATCAGCACTATTGCAATAAGGTATTCTGCAAGCAGTTGCTGCCCGGGCATTACAAATGGCAAAAATCCTAAGGCGGCACATGTCCAGAAAATGAAAGCCAACACAGGGATATTGCCAAAAAACATAAAGATATTTTTTGAAAAACCATTCAACGCTTCCTGATAGGAGGTGTACATTCGGCACTCTATACGTGTTTCGCCAGTAAGACATGCGGTTTTTATTTTATGATGTTTGAAAAACCTGGCTATTTCAATATCTTCAACCGCAGACTTTTTGAATTGTTCATGAGGCTGAAACTTTTTGTACGTTTCGGCATCAAACAGCATAAACTGCCCGTTGGCTGCTGCGTGCGACTTAAATGGCGAAACCCTTACAAATATTAATGGCAGCAGGGTCAATAAAATATAGTTCATGATGGGGACACTCGCTTTTTCGCCTATGGTCTGTTGTATTTGTTTGGGAAATACCGAAAGCAGCCCCAACCGGTGTTTTTTCATGTACGAAACTGCATCGGCCAGGATATTGCCATGCAGCCTAACATCTGCATCAACAAAAAGGAAGTAGTTGCCACGTGCTTTCTGCGCCAGCTGAAAACAGGCGTGATTTTTGCCTAACCAGCCTGTAGGTAACGTATCAGAAAGCATTAACTGTATCCGGGGGTCTTTTTTACAATATTCGCGGGCTATCTGAATAGTTTTGTCCTCCGAATGGTCATCGCACACGATAATTTCAACGTGCTCGTTTTTCATGTTGTGCAACTTTTCGAGAAGTTGCCCTATGTTGGCTTCTTCGTTGCGGGCAGGGATAAGCACCGACAGCATGCAGGAGTTCTGCCTGTCAGTGTTTTCAATCTTTTGACGGAATAAAAAATTGAGCAACACGTTGAACAGTTGCAAAGCAATGAAGGCCGATGATATGTACAATAAGTATAGCATCAGGAAGCCTTGATTTTATGCTTATTCAGCACGCGTGTGTAAAACTGGTTATACTCCTTTTCAATATCATTTTTTTTCAAAAATAGTGCAGGATAAGCCTCATGGTAAATATACAAGTGGGGTTTGGCATCTGAAAAATAGTCGGTAAAATTGGCTACAAACAATACCTGCATATCGTCGGGGCTTTTATTTACAATATGTTGAACACCTTTCTCAAAATGAATGTCGTTGTTGTATGCCGAATGTATCTTGCCTTGCGGAAACATAAGGACGATATTTTCCTGGTTATGAAGCAATTCGGCCGTGTAGTCAATGCTTTTAACTACTTCGCGCGACTTTGTTTTTATTGAGTAACCTCCTGTGTAGCTGAAATACCAATGCTTTTTCAGTTGTTGTTCCAGCATCATAAAGTAAAATCTGCGCTGGGCGATTTTTTGGTTCAGGTATTCGGCCCAAAAACCGTCCCACCAGCTTACGTGGTTGGCTATTGTCAGTATTGCTTTGTGGTTGTCAGTAAAGTAGCCTTCTACATGCACAGCCCTGAAATTGCGTTTTATCAGAAAGCGGGTAAGCCATTTGAATAAAGGGTAAACGACAATATGGTGCCGGGCTTTAATCATAGAAGTAAGTTAAAAACCAGGAATAACAGCAAGAAAAACGCAAACTGGCAAACCAAAAGGATAAGCGCCAGGGGGTTGCTGGTGTCTGTTTTTGATATTTTTAAAAAGCCGGTAAAAGCCAGTCCAATACACCACCAGGCTATATAATTCTTCAGCGGTACCGATGCATCTTGCCAGGTCCACATATCCAATATGGGCGCTACTTGTTCCAGCACCAAATCATAGATGAGCATTAATGTTGGGGCAATGGCGATTTGCAATATGGCTTTATGGCTAATTTTTTCGGCAACTACCAGGCTGGAGTAAGCCAAAAACAACCAGTTTAAGCCTATTAGTAGCGGTGTGCCCCATAATGCAGGGCCCAATGTACTGCCATAGCTGTAATGGCCAAATATCTGGCCAGTGTTTACCCCTGCTGCTTCTATCAGAAACCCAAGGACAAAAACCAGCATAAATGCTGCGACATCTTTTTTCGATATATTGTTATGATAGGTAAATAGCAGGTATGAACTGATTAATAAGGCTAAAGGGGTTATTTTTATGAAGAAATCGCGCGAAAAAGGAATGATAAACCCCAACAGGCCTACAGTGTAGAAAATTACAACAAATTTTTTTACTTCCTTTTGTGGCAATATATTCCGCGGGTAGAGATTCATCTATGATAAAATAACATTCATGGTTAGAATTTTGCCGATTTTTAAAAAAGCCTGGTTTTGTACATCATTCCAACCTTCAGTAAAATAAGGTATTTATTCAGGTTGTTTACCCGTACCCTTTCTGCCATAAGTCTTTCAGGCGTTGTTTGTTTTATTTTTCCAAACAGTGCCCTGTAATAAAAATAGGCTATGGCAACAGCAAGTTTTGCCCGGCCCGGAAGTTGTTTGATACCTTTCCAGGCCTCGTTGAAATCGTCTTCTATGGATTGTTCAATGCGTTGTTTATTGTCTATTTTCAAAGTATTGTCCCATATTTCGGGGAAATAATTGCGTCCGAGCTCTTTTTTATCTTTATCCAGGTCACGCAGAAAGTTTACTTTTTGAAAAGCTGCTCCAAGCTTTTGTGCCGAAAATTCAAGTTTGTCGTAATGTGTTTGGTCGCCATTGCAAAAAACTTTCAGGCACATGAGCCCAACCACATTGGCTGAGCCATAAATGTAGCTGTTCAGCTCTTCATTGCTGGTATAATCAGTTTTGGTCAGGTCGTATTTCATGCTTTGCATGAAAGCCTGAATGTGGTCATTGTCGATGTGGTATTTCTTTACAGTCCTGGCAAAAGCTGCCAAGATGGGGTTGGCGCTAATTCCGTTTTGTAAGGCGTAATGCAGTTGTTCTTCCAGGTTGTTGAGCAAAAAAGGCTTGTCGAAACCGTGAAAGCTGTCCACAATTTCATCGGCCAACCTTACAAAACCGTAAATGGCATATATCGCTTTTCGTTTTTCTTTTTCCAGCAGTGAAGTAGCCAACGAAAACGAGGTGCTGTACTTTTTTGTTATCAGCTCTGAAATTTTAAAGCTATTTTCTATTTAAAAATCAAGGTCCATTGGTCAAGTAGGTTAAGTTTTTTGCAATTTATTTCTTTATTATTGTTCCTTATCAGCCTGACAGCTTGTACAGATACCTCCCCCCAAAAAAAGCTCTTTTCCTTAAAATACCTATGGTAGCCCATAGCAACTATACAAAGCGCTTTGATGGACGAAGTGAATAAACACGATATTGTTTATTTTTGGTGTTCTCCCGTCAACTATGCTACAAGTTATCATTCCATTAAATATATTATGTATTAATACACAAATACTTACAAATAGAATTGTTTTCAAAAGTGTTCTTCCGCCTAAGACAGTTCAAGCTATTTAACCATCAAAAATCAATTTTGTTTGGATGAAATAACCATATTTTGCAAACATAAACACAATGATAACAAAATCAATTACATGGGTATTTCCCCACCCAATAAAGAACATGCTGTCAGTCCTTAAAAATAATTTTGTTATGATGAAATGTCCATGATTCTATACTCACCCAAAGTGATGAATAAAATGTAGGCATTCCATTTGTTCCTTTAAAAAATTTAGAGGCTGATTTATGCTTTTATCAAATATAACAAAATAAATAAAAACCATAGTTGTTAAAAGTGCATATTCAATAAAAGAATTGTTGGAGGTAATTTTTTATGCAACATAAGAGAGCTTTTAAAAGCTCAATTTTGCCACTTTTACTATTTATCCCAAATTAATCATTAGGAGGTTTTTTGCCGAACTATATGGTTTAGCTGGGTTCAATTCTGATTTAGAAATTGTTTGAAAAATTTTATTAAGTTATTGAATTACAATTTCTTAATCGATTAAGCATTTTTATTGCTAATATGGGTTTATATGTTGAAAGGCTTAATTTATTTAAAAATAAAAACAGCCCGGAAATTTTTTGCCCGGGCTGTTTTGTTGTTATCAATAAATTAAATATTATTCTTTTGTTGCTTTTTCGGTTTCATCTTTTTTAGCTTCTTGTGCATCTTCAAATGAAGTAAACCCACAGCGAACAAGAATATTGTACCATGAAATCACTTTCTTGATGTCCGAAACATAAACCCTATCTCTGTCATAGTCAGGTAAGATGGTTTCAAAATAAGCTTTAAGCTGTTTTTCATCAATTTTGCCACCAAAAGCCTGTTGTCCATTTTCTTTTTCATAGATTTTAGCCAACACTTTTCGCAGGGGAATTTCTTCGGTGTCGGTATAAATAGCTATATCATGCAGTGAACTAACCTTGTAGTGTGAAAAAGCGTTCATGCGTTTTTTGTCTTCCAGGCCTTCTACTACCAATCCGTTGCGACTTTGTGAGATTAGCTTGAAAAGTCCTCCAAATCCTGAAATAGATAATATCTCTCTTAAATCCATAATTTGAAATTTGTTTGTGCAAAAATATAAATCTTTTTTTTGCCTGCTTGTTTTATGGAATATAAATAGAGAAGTAATTGTTCAAAGAAGTTATATTTACAAAAAAAATATGATTAAGCGCCTTTACAACGAAAATCCTAATGAGCGCGATGTGGAAGCTGTGGCAGACATATTGCGTAAAGGCGGTGTAATCATCTATCCCACAGATACGGTGTATGGTATTGGTTGTGATATCTGCAACAAAGCAGCGGTAGAGCGTATAGCCCGCATCAAACAAACCAAAACGGAAAAAGCAAACTTTGCTTTTATCTGCTACGACTTTAGCCATTTGTCTGATTATGCCAGGCAAGTGGACAATGCAACTTTTAAGTTGATGAAGCGTTTGCTGCCTGGCCCATATACTTTTATTCTCAATGCTTCCAGCAATGTTCCTCGTTTCTTTCTCGAAAAGAAAAGGACTGTAGGGATTCGTATCCCTAATAATAATATTATTAGAGAAATTGTAAAGGCTTTAGGCAATCCGGTGCTTACTACATCTGTACATTCAGATAACGACTTATACGAGGAGATTACCAATCCAGAGCTTATTCATGAGAAGTATGAGAAACTTGTCGATTTGGTTATTGATGGCGGTATAGGAGGAACGGTACTTTCTACCATCATTGATTGTACAGGCGATGAGCTAGTTGTAACCCGCTAGGGAGCTGGTGAAGTAATATTGTAATTATAGAAGGCTTTTATAAGACAAACTTTCGAGGTTTCTAAAACCTGGAAGACCTTGTAATTGTTTATTTCACCGCCCTGATTTTATAATTTACATCAACAATACCTTTGCTGATGTCGTTTAGCTTACGCTTGAGCAATGTTTTCTTCAACGGATTGAGGTGGTCTATCATGAGTTTTCCTTCAATGTGGTCATATTCGTGCTGTACAACACGGGCTCTTATACCATCGTATGTTTCTTCATGCTCTACAAAGTTTTCGTCCATGTAACGTATGGTAACAATGGAAGGCCTCTTTATGTCTTCACGAATGCCAGGTACGCTAAGGCACCCTTCGTTGAATAGCACTTCTTCCCCTTCTCTGGAAAGAATTTGAGCGTTGATAAATGTTTTACGGAAACCTTCTGTTTTTGGGTCATCTTCGGCAAAATGCGAGGCATCAATAACAAACAAACGTATTGATTTGCCAATTTGTGGGGCTGCAAGGCCTACACCATCAGATTTTTCCATGGTTTCCCACATGTCGGCTATTATCTTTTCCAGGTTGGGATAGTCTTTTGTGACGTTTTCTGCTACTTTTCGAAGTACCGGTTGTCCGTAAACATAAATAGGAAGTATCATAATTGTCAAATTTTATCTGTTCGTCAATCTAAGCCTGTCCAGATAGCTTTGCAGTATTATGGCTGCGCTAACTGTATCGACCAAAGCTTTGTCCTGTCTGTCTTTCTTTTTAACGCCACCTGCAAGTATTGCCTGTTGGGCAATTTTGGAGGTGAAACGCTCGTCCTCCTGAACAATGCGGATGTTTGGGTATTTTTTTATGAAGCCCTGTATAAAAGGGTTTATCACCCTTAACGAATCAGAGCCTTTACCGGACATTTGCAGTGGATAGCCTATCACTACGCAATCTACAACTTCTTTGGCAAAATACGTTTCCAAAAAACTCCAAACATCTTTGGTAGCAACAGTGCCAAGACTGTTTACCGTTATTTGCAACGCATCGGTGACAGCTACACCGGTACGTTTTGTTCCATAATCTAACGCTAAAATTCTACCCAATGTTCATTTTTTAAGAACGCAAATATCGGATTTTTTGGATTAAAAAATTTGAAAATAGATAAAGTGTTAGCTTTCTTGTTATTGGAAATAAGTGGTATTGGTTTAATGTTTCATGAGAACAAAATTGAATTTTAAAGGTCGGATGGGACTCGCAGGATTTTGTTCATACGTGTTTGTGTTTACTTCTAAACATGCTCGTTTCATTTATTGCTGAATAAGCATGGAGGGAAATTCATTTATTGCAATTGAAAATGAATCCACAATGCAGGTTATGCCTGAAAATAGGCCAATTCCATTGTTTATGTTGTTTACTATCTGGACTTTCTCTGAAAAAAAATCATCATCGTTATCGTATTCTGCTATATACTTTCTGTAGCGGAAATAGTTTTCATCAATCATCGAGATATAGAGGTAAAAAGTGGCACTATCTTTTCCTTCTTTTACATAAAAAGGGCTAAGGTTTGTTTCAAGGCGAAGGTTATGTTTTTGCCCCCTGAATAGTTCATTGGAAAAATAAACAAATTGACCATAAATGCCTTTTTCTAATTTTTCATCATCGTTTAAGTAATTGAAATTTGAGAATTCTACCGCTGGGCTGTATAATGTAAATTTAGAATTGTAGATTATTATTTGACTTATTGGTAAGTCTTTTCCATAGTATCTATTTTGAAAAACCGGGTACCCGAACGAAATGCAATAATAATTTTTGTTATTTCCATTGTCGTTGATGCTGATATAAATTTTTAGACTATATACTACAGAATCGTCTTTTTCAAAACTATAGCTTCGTATTTTTTTAACGTCAATGCTATGGTTTAACTCTTTTTTAGGCAAAAAGAACTCCGAAGAGGCTGTTTTTCCTTCATGTTCAACAATTAGTTTATAAAAGTTGCCAGCTTTAGGCCTAAAGTCGTTGTCAGATTTGTAATATCCATTATTCGTTGAAGTTAAATGGGTTACAAGTATCCCATTTTCAAATAAGCCCACATTGGCATTTTCAATATACCTATATTCGTTTAGGTCTTTTTCGGCAATAGACGAGCTTTTAGACAGGTTAATGCAAACAGCGCTGTCTGGAATAAGTATGCCGTTTACCACAATTTTTCTGTCTTTACTGTCAATGTTGAGAGGTATCTCCTTTCTACAGCCCCCAATAATAAGGGCTATAAAAACAAATAAAATAGAAAAGGCTAAATGTTTAGTTCTCATGGTTAAAATTTTATAGACCATCTGAAATAGGGGAGTATTTGAAATATGCTATATTGATAAAGTTTGTTTTGACCACTCTCATAGTCTTTTTCCAACACAAGCATGAATGGGTTTTGTCTGTTATAAGCGTTGTATGCGCCAATGCTCCAGGTGCGTTTATACCATTTTTTTTGTTTGTGAAAATTAAACCCAATGTCTAACCTGTGATAAGCAGGCATTCTGTAATTGTTTCGGTGTTCAAAGTATTGGTTTTTGTTTTCATAATAGTGCACATAGGCTCCCGATAATTTTGGAATGTTGAAATTGTCAAAGAAGGTATCATAGCCGTTGAATTCTTCGGTAGCTAAGGTTGTTGCAGTCCCGGTGCCGTAAACCCAAGTAGCTCCCATGTCAAAGGTCTCGGAATGTTTGTAAGTGAGAGCTATGGCAATGTCGTGCCTTCTGTCGTATTTGTATGGAAAAACTTTGTTAAAGCTTATCGATTCAAATTGCCTGTTTGTCCAAGATAAGGTATATCCTATCCAGCCCGTTATTTTTCCAGTACTTTTTGATAAGAGAAACTCAGCGCCATAGCTCCAGCCTTTTCCTTGTACTACTTTTCCCTCCCAGTCGTCTTTTTCTGAAAAGAATGAAGCACCTTCCTTATATTCAATAAGGTTTTTCATTTCTTTGTAGTATCCTTCAACAGACAAAGAATAGCCTTTATTGAGAGATATTTCGGTTCCTAAGGCTGTCTGCCATGCTTCTTGTGGCTTGATATTGGGTGTTGAGGGAACCCATAAGTCTGTAGGAAGCCCAATAGTACTGTTGGTAAGCAGGTGTATATATTGCATCATTTGTATATACGAGGCTTTTAGTGCAATATTGTTATTTAGCAGGTACCTGCCCGACAGACGTGGCTGAAATGAGTTGTATGTTCTGCTGCGGACAGAGAAAAAAGAATAATGCAGTCCGATGTTGGCTTTAAACTTTGGGCTAAATTCTATATCATCTTCAATATATGAGGAAATTTCAGTAGCATAGATGTTTTTATTGCCAAAAGTAGTGTCAATGTTATTGTTCCCTCCATTTTCTTTCTGCACGTTTACGCCCGGGTTAAATGTATGTATAATTGAGTTTGTCCCAAATTTAATATTGTGGGCAGCGTGCGGGATGTAATCAAAATCTATTTTAGCTGCATAATCAACTATGCCCGAATTGTATTGATAGCTGAAAAAATCATTATTATTGGAGTTATTCGATTCTTCTTCAATGAAAAATTTATACTGCGAGAATGTACCTGTAAAGTTGGCAAACAGGTTGTCCGACAAAATGTAGTTCCACCTCAGGGCAGTGGTGATGTTGCCCCAACCTGTACCAGCCTCATTTTTTCTGGTATTGCCTTCATAACTGCTCTTTTCTCGCATATATACCTTGTCTAATCCTGTGTAAAAGGAAAGAAACAATCGGCTTTTTTCAGAAAATTTGTGGTTCACCTTGGCATTAACATCATAAAAATAATACCCTCCAACATTTTTTCCGTCTGAAGCAGCCATAGTTATTGGTACTGTAAATAAATCAAAATATGTCCTTCTGGCAGATATGAGAAATGAGCTTTGTTCTTTCTTTATTGGGCCTTCGAGTGTTAGTTTTGATGATATAATGCCGATAGAGCCCTCGCCGTGAAATTCTTTGTTATTTCCTTCTTTCATTTTAATATCAATAACAGAAGAGAGGCGACCTCCATAACGGGCCGGGAACCCACCTTTCATCAGGTTAAAACTCTGGATGGCATCTGAATTGAAGACCGAGAAAACGCCAAAGGCATGACTGGCATTATAGACCGGAACACCATCGAGCAAAATCAGGTTTTGGTCAGGCCCACCTCCTCTGACATATATACCACTGGTGCCTTCAGTTCCCCCTTTGATGCCCGGCATCAACTGTATGGTTTTCATCAGGTCAGCTTCGCCAAGCAAAACGGGAAGTTGTTTGGTTTCTTGTATTGGTATTTCTACAAGTCCCATTTGAGTACTCCTGAGTTTGTTAGTTGACGAGGTGACTACAATTTCTTCTATCTCTGTAGTTGAGTTTATAGTAAGGTTAATGGTGGTGTCTTTGGTTAGGTTAAAAGAAATTATGCTTGGGTTGAACCCTGCGTAGCTACACATAATTTTTACAGGCCCCTTATCGAGTTTTATGCTGTAAAAGCCATAATAATTGGCTAAAGTTCCTTTTTTTGAAACAGAGTCAATAATAGTAGAATAGGGCAGTAGCTCGCCATTTGAAGCATCAGTTATGGTGCCGCTAATGGTATAGCGTTGGCCAAAAATCAGTTGTGAACAGAGTGATAGCAGTAAAAATGCAAGAATTTTTTTTTTCATTTTGGGGAGGTTAAGTAAAATATGGAGTTTGATTGAGTTGCCTTTATCTTTCCAGCTTTAGTTGTTTGAAAAGTTCCCAAATTACTATGCCTGCAATGACCGAAACATTGATAGAATGTTTTGTCCCATACTGGGCAAGCTCAATGCATTTGTCGCTTATGTCAACAATCTCCTGGTCAACGCCTTTTACTTCGTTACCAAAAACGATGGCATATTTTTTTGTAGAGTGGGCATGAAATTTCTCCAGAGGAGTTGAATTTTCAGCTTGTTCAACAGTAATAATAGAATAACCCGCCTCTTTTAGTTCTGAAATAGCCTCAGATGTTGTTTTGTAGTATTTCCAGTCAACAGTATCTTCAGCACCTAAAGCAGCTTTATGTATCTCGGCGTTAGGAGGTGTAGCCGTAATACCGCACAAGCATATAGCCTCAATCAAAAATGCGTCAGATGTGCGGAATACAGCGCCAACGTTGTGTTGGCTCCTAATATTATCGAGTACAATGATAACAGGTATTTTGTCGGCTTTTTTAAATTCATCGGGGGTAAGTCTTTTCAGTTCGCTGTTGAGTAGTTTTCGCATTGGTTTTGGTTAATCATTGTAGTTGCGAAAATAAAAAAGTTTTATCTTTATAAAAAGCAGAATCTATAATAACCTTTCATCTGCATGAATTTATCTGAATAAAGCGAATGATATTGTTTTAATCAGTCATTAGTCATCAGTAATTGGTCATCATGAACTTACATGAATATCAGTCAAAACAGCTTTTGAAACAATACGGGGTTCCTGTACCGGAAGGTTTTGTTGCCCAATCGGCTGGTGCTGCCATTGAGGTAGCAAAGAAGATAGCTGATAAAACTGGTACGAATGCATGGGCTGTTAAAGCCCAGGTACATGCCGGGGGCAGGGGAAAAAGCGGAGGTGTTAAGGTAGCTCATAATCTTGAAGAAGTAAAGCATTATGCTCATGATATGCTGGGAATGACGTTGGTTACACCACAAACAGGCCCTAAAGGTAAGCTGGTCAGAAAAGTCCTTGTCGAGCAAAGTGTTTATTATACTGGAGTTTCGGAAATCAAAGAGTTCTATCTGAGCATTTTGCTTAACCGCGACAAGGGCATGTATGCCATTGTTTATTCGGCCAAAGGCGGGATGGATATAGAGACTGTTGCAGCTTCCAATGCTGATGTTATTTATACCGAATTAATAGATACAAAGATTGGGCTTCACGATTATCAGTCTCGCAAAATTGCCTATAATATTGGTTTGACGGGCAAATTAGTCAATGAGTTTTTGCTTTTGCTGGGTAATATGTTTTTGGCTTTTGAAAAGCTTGATGCAAGTATGATAGAAGTTAACCCTCTCGTAAAAACATCTGATGACAAGCTTCTGGTAGCTGATGCTAAAGTTGTGATAGACGATAACGCTCTATACCGACAGCCATCTTTGGTAGGACTTAGGGATATTGATGAAGAAGACCCTGCTGAGGCAGAGGCTGCTTTGCATGGGCTTAATTTTGTTAAGCTCGATGGAAATGTTGGGTGTATGGTTAATGGAGCAGGGTTAGCCATGGCTACTATGGATATAATAAAGCTTTCAGGAGGTAATCCGGCTAATTTCCTTGATGTTGGAGGTGCTGCCAGTGCTAAAACTGTAGAGGCCGGGTTTAGGATTATCCTGAAAGATAAAAACGTCAAAGCTATACTGGTCAATATATTTGGGGGTATTGTTCGTTGCGACAGAGTTGCTCAGGGCATTGCTGATGCTTTTAAAAATGTGGGTGAAATAAAAATACCAATTATAGTTCGGTTGCAAGGAACAAATGCAAAAGAGGGCAGAGATTTATTAGTATCTTCCGGATTGAAAGTTATGACAGCCACAACCTTGGAAGAAGCTGCAGAACTGGTGAAAAAAGCTGTTACGGCTCAATGCTAAAATCCGGCAGTTTTGTGCGAACCATCACAGAATGGTTTGTTTTTCGAGTTGCCACAACGGCAAAGCCATGTTTCTTCAAGCTCTTGCTTTTCGCCATTAGTGTTGATAAGCGTTATTTTGCCCTTTACATGTAGCGGGCCATTAGCTATAACTTTGAATTCGGGGATATTGTTATTTGAAATTTCCATTACGGTTTATTTTTCAGAGTTAAAACCAATTTTTCTATGGTAACCATCGCAAAAAGGCTGGCTGTTTGATGCCCCGCACCTGCAAAACGAGGTCATAATCATGTGTTTAAGTTTATTGCCTTTTTCGTCAAAAACCTCAAAGTCTCCTTGAACGACCAATGGCCCATCACGCATAACTTGTATGGTAACAGGCTTAGCTTGTTGGCTGGTAACATTTTGTCCCTCGCCCTTTTTTAGCCTTTCGTTTTTGAGGTTTATGGTTTCCTTGTTTTTAGCCTCGTCATTCCATTTGTAAGTGAGTGCTTCCGTAGGACATTTATTTACTATTTCTATAATGCGTTCGGTAGGGGCTCCGTACATATTGACCCAAGGGCGACGCCGTGGATTGAATACCTCAATTAGTTCTTTATAGCAGGTTGTAGCATGTACGCATTTTCCAGGCTTCCAAAATACAGTTATTTCGTCATTGGAGTATTCTCTGTTTTGTGAATCGTCTGTGATTTTACTAAAATTATCCATCAGCCATCTATTTCAAGTAAGTTCAAAATTAGCGATAAGTTGTAAAATAAAAAAGCGGGACATATTTGACATCCCGCTTTTTTATAAATTATTTAAAGAATTATGCTTTCTTTTTTTTGCTTATCATGTTGATCAAATCGTAAGCTATTGGTGTTGCAATTGATACAGATGAATATGTACCAGCTATAACCCCGATAAGAAGCGCAAATACAAAGCCTTGGAGCATTTCGCCGCCAAAGATAAATATTACAAGCAATGTTACTATGGTAGTACCTGAAGTATTAATTGTTCGTCCCAGTGTAGTGTTGATTGCTCCGTTGATATTTTCGGCCAAAGCGCGTTTTGGATACAGTTTGTTGTATTCACGGATTCGGTCAAAAATAATAACCGTGTCCATAATTGAATATCCAATGATAGTAAGCAACGCAGCAATAAATTGTTGGTCAACTTCAAGGCTGAACGGTAAAAATTTGTACAGCAATGAGAATAACCCAATGATAATCATGGTATCATGAAACAAAGCAATAACGCCCCCTAGTCCGTACTTCCAGTTTTTAAATCTTATCGCTATATAAATAAAGATGATAATCAAACCAAATATTACAGCAAGGAATGCTTGATATACCAAGTCTTTTGACATAACAGGGTCAACTTTTTGCGCACTCATCAAACCGTATGCTTTGCCTTGTTGCTGTTCGGTAAATTGGGTAAAGTCCATACCTGAAGGAAGTTTTGAAGACAAGCCTTTGAAAAGGGCTACTTCTACTAACGAATCTGCTATTGCAGATTTATCATCAATCAAATATTTGGTGGTAATTTTTACCTGGTTGTCTTCTCCAAATGTTTTCACCTCAGGGGCAGATTGCATGGTTGGGGTCAACATATTACGAATTTCTGTAGTTTTTACAGGTTTCTCAAACCTTACTATATAAGTACGGCCACCGGTAAACTCAACACTAGGGTCTAAACCTCTTATAAATAACGATACTATACCAATCCCAATTAAGATAGAAGAGATAATGTACATTTTCTTACGAAGCCCGATAAAGTCTATATTAATATGTTTAAAGATTTCCATGGTGTATTTATTTCCAATACTGATGTGGAATTCTTTGTCCATCATCCATTCAAACATCAAACGGGCAATGAATATTGAAGAAAACAATGAAAGTAATAAACCAATGATAAGGGTTACAGCAAAACCCTGGATTGGGCCTGAGCCAAAGATGAAAAGCACAATACCTGTCAAAATTGTGGTAACGTGGCCGTCAATAATAGCTGAATATGCATGCCAGAATCCATCTTTAACGGCAAGCCTTATACCTTTACCAGCCCTTACTTCTTCACGGATACGCTCATAAATAATAATGTTACCGTCAACTGCCATAGCCAGAGTAAGTACCATACCGGCAATACCAGGCAAAGTTAATACTGTACCTAATGAGGTGATAGTGCCTAAAAGGAACACAACGTTTGCAAACAATGCAACGTTTGCAACAGCACCTGCTCTGCTATAATATAGCCACATATAGAGCAATACTGCTATAAAAGCAACAAGGAATGATAGCAAACCGGATATAATAGACTCTTTACCAAGGGTAGGGCCTACAATAGTTTCCTGAATAATATGTGCCGGGGCAGGTAGTTTACCAGACTCGAGCACGTTAGCTAAGTCGTCGGCTTCTTCTTTTGTGAAGTCGCCTGTGATTTGAGAGTTCCCGCCGTTAATTTCGCTGTTTACCCGAGGGGCCGAATATACAGCGTTGTCAAGAACAATAGCTATACAACGTCCAATATTGTCGCGTGTCAAACGGGCCCATATTTTTGTTCCTTCACCGTTCATGCTCATAGAAACTTCAGAAGCTGTAGCCTGTTTTTGGTTAAAGTCTGAGCGTGCACTTACTACAACATCTCCGGTAAGCGGTGCACGGCCGTCGCGGCTGGTAACTTTAATAGCATGAAGCTCAAAAGTTGACCCTGATGGGTCGTATTTAACTGCTTTTACAGCCCATAAAAATTTTACATCACGTGGAAAAGCACTGCGAACTTGTTTCTGGTTAAGGTAAAAGTTAATTTTAGCAGTGTCAATATGACTGGCATATCCAACTACTGAACCTGGCATAAGCTGGTTGTCTCGTGTGATAGCCGGACGTAATAATGCAAATAAGGGATACTCTTTGTTAAATTGTGATGGTGTTGATATAGAATCAGTTTTTGTAGTATCTTTTTGTAATTTTTCAAGCAATGCCACTTCTGCTTTTGTTGAATCTTTTTTAGCAACATTTTTATTAGCTTTTGCTGAATTGTTTGTAGCATTAGTGGCTGTTTTTGTTGTATCAACAGCGCCTGACTCTTCTAAAGCTTTAATTCGTTTATTGGCTTCTAATAAAGAATTGTATATTTCACTATTTTCGTATGTTTCCCAAAACTCTAAGTTTGCAGCCCCTTGTAAGAGCTTGCGTACACGTTTTGGGTCTTTAACACCAGGAAGTTCTACAAGCAAACGGCCTGCAGTTTCCATTTTCTGGATATTTGGAGATACAACCCCAAATTTGTCGATACGGGTGCGAAGAATTTTGAAAGAGTTGTCAATAGCGCCATTTGATTTTTCTCTCAATACTTTAAGTACTTCTTCATTACTGGTGTTATAGTTGATTTTATCTTTCAGCTCGCGCGTGCCAAAAATAGCTGCCATGCGGGCATTAGGGTCAACTTGTTTAAATGCTTCGCCAAATAATGTAATAAAGTCTTTTTGGCTGGTTTTCAAATTTTCTCGTGCAATAGACATGGCTTTGAGGTAAGTACTGTCCTGGCTATAGTTTGACAAGGCATTAACGATGTCTGCAACTGAAATTTCAAGAACCACGTTCATCCCACCTTTAAGGTCGAGCCCAAGGTTAATCTCACGCTCTTTGCAATCACGGTAAGTGAATTTTTTTAAATACAAAAAATTATATACTTCTTTGCCCGCAATTGAATCTAAATACATAGTTTCTTTATTGAGGTCGCCTTGGGCATAGTTTTTTGCTTTCTTTTCGTATATGTATGTAACAAGTGTAAAAGACAACTGGTACAAGCATACCAGTGTAAGCAAAATGGTCAGTAATTTAATAGCTCCTTTATTCTGCATGTGTAATGGTATTTAATAGTTTATAATTTTTCTAAAATAGAACCGCAAATATAAAAATTTTTATGAAGCTTCTTATTTATTCAAAATTTAATATCTCCCTTGTACAGAGAATTTTTTTCTGATATTGTCAAATTAACGCCTGTTGGGATGACAGGTTTTTTCTCTTTTTATTGTTTTATCTTTATTTATTGAAGCTTTTCCGGATTTTAGAATATAAAAGACTTTTTATTTGGCTATTTTACAAAGGTAACTTAGCTTATACAAATCGAATAAAACCAAGGAAGGCAAACCAAACCAAATTGTGATTTTCAAAAGTGTTGAAAAAACAGGAAAAGATAAAGCTAAACACTTGCTAATAGCAATGTTTAAGTTAAGATAGGTGTTCAATAATCGAATATTTGAATTTTTATCAAACTTTCGGGAGGAATATAATTCCCAAAGCCCGTCAATAGCTTTTTGGGTCTTGCTAAGAAAAATATTATTAGGCTCAAGTCCAATATGAATAAGTGGATTGTCAATGTGTAATATGGAAACGCCTGCATTTTTTAAGGCTATACCAAATAAGGTGTCTTCATGTCCATATTTACTAATACTTTGGTCAAACCCAATATTTTCAATCAGGTTGCGAGATGTCAGAAAATTGAAGGTCTTGAATGAGTCGTATGGCTTCATTAACCTGTTGCCTAAAGGTGTATATTCTCTTTTATGCCCGTATTCCCATCTAAGCCTGATTGATTTCTTTGGCTTTTCTTTGTCATAAGCCACTCCTCCAACAATGATTTCAGCTTTCCCAATGTTTTCAATATAATGGCGGATAAAATCATCGCGAAAGACTTTGGCGTCACAGTCGATAAACAGAAGGCAATCAAAACGGGCATATTGTAAAAACAGGTTGCGTATTTTTGAACGGCCAATGTTTTTAGGTAGTTCAATATACTTTACCAAAGATAAGTTGTTAATGTTTTGGTTGTTTTTTTTGAATTCGTCTGAAGAACAATCATCAATGACAATGATTTCAGTATTTATATGCTCTTTAACTGCTTGTTGCGAAAGGCTTTGAACGAGTGTGTAAACTGAAAAGTTGTATGTGGGGATGCAGATAGAAAGCATTTGTTTATTTATTAAAAATCAACTACTTAGCAAGATTAAAATTTGATTAAAATACTCAAACGTGAGTAACTTTTTAGCTACCTGTTCGTTTATACAGATACAAGTGTATTTATTTCATAGTTTTTAAGGTTAATAATGGTTGGGTTTCAGGCGTCAGCATTTCGGTGACGCCTGAAATTTTTTATTTTGCTGCTAAAATAGCATTTTTGCAGGGCTATTTTACAAATTATGCAAAAATTTCATGATGTTGAGAATGTTGAGCTTGTTGGGCTTCATTCGTCGGGCAAGTCAATAGGGAAATGGAAAAACAGAAATGTCTTTTTAGAAGGCGGCATACCTGGTGAATTTGTAAACCTGAATATTGCTAAACGTCAGAAAAAGGCATTCTTAGAAGGTTCAATCTCGAAAATATTAAATGCTTCGTGTTATAGACAAAAACCTGCATGTAAACATTTTGTTCAGTGTGGAGGCTGCAATTGGAGCCATATTCAATATCTGCATCAACTTGTTTTAAAGCGTCAGATACTTATCAATGCCCTTGATAAATATGAGATAAAGGCTGGTAATCTTCATAAAACAATTGCTTCGCCTAATATTTTTGCTTACAGGAATAAATTAGACTTTGCTTTTGCCAATGAAATAGGTGTTAATGGCGATAATAACATTATGTTTGGTTTTCATCCTTCGGGAAATCCACAACAGGTATTTAAAGTAGAAGAATGCTTGTTGATGGACTCCAAATCGATTGAGGTGTGCAAGTTTATAGTTGATAAAGCCAGTGAAATAAATTGTTCTGTTTATGATTATCAGTCTAAGCAAGGACTTTTGCGGGGGGTAACATTGCGTAAAAATTTGGATGATAAATGGATGCTGATTCTTCAGGTTTCAGAAAACAATACAGAAATGATTAATACTTTGCTAAATCAGATAATGGAGAGGTTTTCGTTTGTTGTTTCTGTTTATTGTTGCGTTATTAGGGGTAATGATGCCAGATATGAGGATTATCAGTATATTTATGTGGCCGGAGAAAAATACATATTTGAAACCCTTGATGAGATTAGGTTTAGAATAAGCCCGCAGTCGTTTTTTCAGCCAAATCCGTTGCAAGCAGTCAATATTTTCAATAAAATTGCTCAAATAGCTGAGGTTTCTCTTGGGAAGTTTGTTTATGACCTTTATACCGGAGTGGGGACAATACCTTCTTTTTTGTCAAAGCATGGATGCTCTGTGCTGGGTATCGAAGGCAATAAATATGCTATTGAAGATGCTAAATATAGTGCAGAAGCCAATGGTTTTAATAGGCTTAAGTTTATGGTAGGTGATATTCTCGACACTTTTACCCGTGATTTTGTTGATAAACATGGAAAAGCTGATGTTGTAATTTTAGACCCGCCGCGCTCTGGTACTTTGATGGAGATAAAGAAAGCAATAGTGTATGCTGAGCCAGAAACAGTGATATACTTAAGTTGTAACCCTGTTTCACTGGCTTGGGATTTGAAGTTTCTTGGCGAATTTTATGATGTTAAGGAATTATGGCCTTACGACATGTTTCCGAATACGCATCATGTAGAAACGCTTGCTTTGCTTAAAAAGAAACGTTAGCAACTGCCTTCAATTTTTTGAAGGATAATTTCTACAAGTTTTTTGCGCGACACTGGTTTGGAGAGGTATTCAGAGAAGCCAAGGCGAAGCCCTTTTTCCCTATCGCCACTAACAGCATAAGCAGATAGTGCAATGACCGGTATCTTTGGATGGGATTTTTTTATCAGGTTGAATGCATCATATCCATTCATGACTGGCATCTGAATGTCCATGAGTACTAAATGGATATTGTTGTTTTGGTTTAAAATATCAATAGCTTCTTTCCCATCCTGTGCCCAGATAAGGTTGGCATTAGAAAACTCAAGATATTCCTTAATTAGAAAATAGTTGGTTTCGTCATCTTCTGCTATCAGTATGTTTACCGACTCAAACAGGTTTGGTTTGAGCAATTGTTCTAAGTCTTTATTAGGGGTAGTCTGGATCATATCAGGTTAATTTCTTTATTAAAGTTAAGAAAAAAACATGTTTTTCTTTAAATGTTTTGTCAAAAGTGTTGAGATGTTTTTTTTGAAAATATTAATGCTTCTCTATCAATATGTTCTAAAGAAATTATTTCTTTGTCTATTATTTTGAGATTTTGCATTTATGTTAAAACGTTATTTCTTAGCTGCTTTATTTTTCTGTCTTTGTTGTCAACCTTATGGTTTGATTGGGCAAGATTCATTACTGCGTCATGTTAAGCTACTTTTTCTTGGCGATATTATGGGGCATATGCCTCAAGTTAAGGCTGCATATGACTCTTCAAATGATACTTATGATTATGCTCCGTGTTTTCAGTTTATTAAAGAACCAGTTTTAAAGTGTGACTTGTCAATTGGGAACCTTGAGGTGGTATTTGGCGGAAAACCTTATACTGGTTATCCTACATTTTCTTCACCTGATGATTTGGTTTTTGAGCTTAGAGATTTTGGTATAGATGTATTGGCTACAGCCAATAATCATTGTTATGACAAAGGTAAGTCCGGAATGTACAGAACTTTAAAGATGATTGATTCAGTACAGCTTTTAAGGATGGGTACATACTACAATGCAGAAGATAGAGCCAGCAAATGCCCTTTGATTGTTGAGAAAAATGGAATTAAGATAGCTCTTTTCAATTATACCTATGGGACAAATGGATTTGTGCCAGACCCGCCTTCTGTGGTGAATTATCTTGACAGGGATCAAATAAAGGCTGATGTTAAGGTTGCTGAAGAAAAGAGAGCTGAAGTTAAAATAGCTTTTGTGCATTGGGGCAATGAATATGAGCTTACTCCTTCGGATTATCAAAAGAAGTATGCCAGGATGCTTGCCCAAATGGGCTTTGATGCTGTTGTTGGTTCGCATCCCCATGTTGTACAAACTTTTGAATGGGTAACTGTGGATTCGGTCAATAAAATGCCTGTATTTTATTCAACGGGCAACTTTATATCCAATCAGCGTGACAGGTACAAAGACGGAGGGGCTGTAGTAACACTAAATATTGAGATAACCAGTGGTAAAGTTGATGTAAAGCCTATGTACATTCCATACTGGGTTTACAAAGGAACGTTATCCTCCCGATATCAGTATTATGTAATACCTATTCAATATTACCAGCTCCATTCCGATAGTTTGCACTTACCACCTGATGCTGCTGCCCGACTGAAAGAACATGCCGAAGATTTGCGTATTCAGTTGCCTAATATTCTTATTGATACAACATATTTTCATTAAGAATGGCACTGTTATTGCATAATTTTAAACTTTGTTGAAACGCTATTTTAAAACATGCTCGTTTCATAAAAGGTTGATAACTTTCAATGAATAACGGGTTTGCTGAACTTGTATTTATTTACTTTTACAGCATTAAAAGTGTATTAACTTAAAAACCTGAAAATATGGCAAAAGGAGCTGTAATATTTTTTATACTACTTGGCGTGGTCCAGGTTTTTCAAGCGCAGGAATCGAAGTATAAATTTACTGTTTTTGCTAACCCTTGTATTAACTGGTATGCAAGTGATGTCAAATCTACTAAAACAGGTGGGGCTACGTTTGGGTACGATGTAGGCCTGAATATGGATAAATATTTTGCTGAAAATTATGCTTTTTCGACGGGTATTTCTATTGCTTCGTTAAATGGTAGTGCATCAAATACTTATGCTTACTCGTTTTCAACTAAGGATGATACCTCAGCAGTTAATTTACCCGCTAATACTAACGTTAAGTACAATCTTCAATACTTGGTTGTGCCTTTTGGCCTGAAGTTTAAATCTCACGAAATCGGATATACCACTATTTATGCACATCTTGGTTTGACATCATTTATGAATATTAATGCTCATGCTACCTCTGGAGATGCAAAAGGACTTTTAGATAATAGTAATATTACAGATGAAATCCATTTTTTTAACTTGGGGTATCATATTGGAGCCGGGGTAATGTACTCGTTGCGTGGCGGAAATGCTATTGTTGCCGGACTTACTTATACAAGCGGCTTTGTAGATATTACTGATAATTCAAAAGATAAAGTAACTACCAGAAGTATTGCTATACGTCTTGGTTTCATGTTTTAAAAAAACTGTATATGTTAATAGCACTGGCACAACAGAATTATATCATTGGAAATTTTGAATACAATTGCAAAAAGATAGTTGAGGCTATTGAAAAGGCCGAGAAACAAAATGTTGATTTGATTGTCTTTTCAGAGCTTTCTGTTTGTGGCTATCCTCCGCACGACTTGCTCGAAGATGAGTATTTTGTCAAGAAATCTTTGGAATGTGTTAAGGAAATAGCCTTGCATTGTGGTAAAATTGCTGCTATTGTTGGTGCACCGTCTGTCAATACTAACCCTCAGGGTAAAGGGCTGTTCAATACGGCATTCTTTTTGCATGATAAAAAGATTATTGCTCAGTATCATAAGGCTTTACTTCCTACTTATGATATTTTTGACGAATATCGTTATTTCGAGCCAGGCTCAGAGTTTAAGGTAATTGAGTTTAGGGACGAACGCATTGCTATTACTATTTGCGAAGATTTATGGGATGAAATTCCCGATGAAAGCATACCTTACAAACGTGCCCGTATGTATAATGTTTCACCAATGGCCGAAATGGCAGCTCAAAGGCCTTCATTGGTTGTCAATATTGCCGCTTCGCCGTTTTCATATTCAAAAATCAGGTTAAAACAAGAGATATTTTGCAATCATGCTAAGAACTACAGGTTGCCACTACTTTATGTAAACCAAATAGGGGCACATACAGACCTTATTTTTGATGGAGGCTCAATGGTGATAGACTCGAAAGGCCATGTAGCTGGTGCGCTTAACTTGTTTGAGGAAGATTTCAGGATTATTGATTCTAAGAATATCACACTTGAAGATAAGAGAAGTATTGAAAAACCTGAAGTTGAAAAGATGCACGATGCTCTTGTTCTTGGTATTCGCGATTATTTTCAAAAGAGTGGTTTGAAAAAAGCTACATTAGGCCTTTCTGGAGGAATTGATTCGGCAGTAGTTTTGGTGCTTGCTGTTAAAGCTTTAGGGGCTGAGAATGTAAGGGTATTACTTATGCCATCTAAGTATTCATCTGGTCATTCGGTGGGCGATGCTTTGAAGTTGGCCGAAAATTTGGGTGTTCAAAAAGATATTATCAATATACAATCTGTAGTGGATAGCTTTAAGACAAGTCTCAGTCCTATTTTTGCCAATTTGCCTGAAGATATCACCGAAGAAAATATACAAGCCCGTACTCGTGGCGTTTTGCTAATGGCCATCTCTAATAAGTTTGGGCATATATTGCTCAATACGTCAAACAAAAGCGAAATAGCTGTTGGTTATGGTACTTTGTATGGCGATATGAATGGCGGACTGTCTGTTATTGGCGATGTTTATAAGAGCGATGTGTACAAACTTGCTCATTTTATGAATAAAGATAAAGATGTTATTCCTCAAAATATTATAGATAAAGCTCCTTCAGCTGAACTTCGTCCCGACCAAAAGGATTCAGATTCATTGCCTGACTATGTATTGCTGGATGCTATATTATTTCAGTATATCGAAAACCGAAAGTGCAAGAAAGAGATTATTGATATGGGTTATGATAAAGCTGTGGTAGAAAAGACCATAAAAATGGTTAACTTTAACGAGTATAAGCGTTTTCAGACTCCGCCAATTTTGCGTATTTCATCCAAGTCTTTTGGTTTTGGCCGCAGAATGCCTATTGTGGCAAAATACTAGATTAAACACAACGACACAACGTTCTTGAATTCAAAAACTTTCTTTGTGTCTTTGTGTCGTTGTGTTTGATTTATCGGTATATTCCTCTTTTGTTCATTGCTTTTTGGAAGGCTTCGGCATTTCGGTTGTGCTGTACAAGCGTGCTGGCAAAAACATGAAAGCCTGAGAAATCTTCTTTGGCACAGAAATAAAGGTACTTGTGTTTCTGATAATTGAGCACGCCATCAATAGCCTTGATAGAAGGCATACAAATAGGCCCGGGAGGTAGGCCTTTATATCGATAGGTGTTATAAGGCGAATCAAATCCAGTGTCTTTCTTTAATACTCTTTTTGCTGCAAAATTGCCGATGGCAAATTTTACCGTCGGGTCGGCCTGAAGAGGCATATTACGTTTCAAACGGTTTATGTACACCCCGGCAATAATTGGATATTCAGATATACCATTGGTTTCTTCTTCAACTATTGAAGCCAACGTAAATACTTCATCTTGTGAAAGACCTATCTCTTTTGCTTTTTCTTTACGTGCAGTTGTCCAAAACCTGTTGTATTCTTTTAACATGCGTTGAACAAATTTGTCAAGGCTTACATTCCAGTATAATTCATAAGTGTTAGGGATGAACATCGCCAAAACGTTGTTCTTATTGAACCCAATACTGTCTAAATAAGCCTCGTTGCTTAATTTTTCAACTATATGGATTGAGTCAATCTCTAAATATCTGTCGAGCAGACCTGCCAGTTGAGGTATTGTACGTACATCGTGGATGGGAATATCTACAGGTTCTTGTTCTCCGTTGCGAAGCTTGACTATAAGGTCTTTGTTGCTCATGCCCGGAGTGATTTTATACCTTCCAGGCTTTATGCGATTTACGTAGTTCATTTTACCAGCAAGCCAGATAAACGAATTGCGGTCTTTCAAAAAATTGTTGCGTTCCAATTCATTAAAAACATCGGTGAATGTTGCCCCGGTATGGATATACAAGTAGCCCGGTTCGTTTTTTTCAATGTTAACACTGTATATGCGTTTAAGAAAGATTCCTGTTTGTATGGCAAGAAAAATGATAAAAGCTAAAGCTATGAGCAGTATTATTTTGGACGTGCGGCTTTGGAGCAGGTTGTTTAATTTCATTTACTTTAAAAGGTTAATAGGGAGGACAAAAATACCAAAAATAATAACCAAAACCAAAGCTGTTATTTGGACTATTTTTTGATCGTTTTGTGTTGCCTAATTTGGCTAATGGAGAAGCCAGATGTTTACTGGTACTATTAAGGATGATTATATCTCTGGTGTTGTTGTTAAAGAAAATAAAAATATTACTACCAATAATACTTGTGTTTTATCTTCCGAACAAAATTGAATTTTAAAGATTGGATAAACCTCGAAGGGCCCTTCAAAGAAAAACCCGTTCCGACTAATCGGGAGTCATCTTTGTCTGTGGTTACTTCTAAGCATGCTCGTTTCATTAGTCAAAAGATAAAGTTGCAATAGTTGTTAAAACCGACTTTATAAAAAATCCCTGCTAAAGCACAGCAATAACAGGGATTTTTATTTCATCATATTTATTTTTTAATGGAATGATAGTATGCTCCCACAATAAATTATCGTGTTTACGATTTGCAGAATCGAAGGTGATTCATTCTCAAATTCTCAAATTTCCAAATTTTCAAATTAGCTAATTCTCTAATTCTTTAATTCTTTAATTCTTTAATTCTCTAATTTAATCCTTAACCCTGCTGCTATCCAACGTCCGGGGGCATCAACGCCCGGGAAGTCAGAATATTTGCGGTCGAGGATGTTATTTATTTGTACGATGGCCGAAATTCTTTCTTTGTAAAAAGCATACGAGGTAGAAGTGTTGAATAATGCATATCCTCCAGCCATATAGCGGTTGATGGCGGCTTCATATTTGGCATCTCGGATTCTGTACAAGCCATTAACCTCTATTTGCAGGTTACTTAGCCTGATTGTTGCAGTTCCGTTGAGGTTATGTTTGGCATGGTTGCCTAGGTAATACGGCAACGCATTTTTTTCAAATGAAGCATCAACATGTAGCCATGTGTAACCTGCCAATACTTGGATATAGCTTTTGCTGTTCAACGAAACCTTTCTTGAAATATTGGTTTCAAGGCCAGATGTTTTTGTAGTGCTATTGTTTAAAGCTACATTGTAAGTGGTGTTAGGCAAAAGATTTGTTAAGAATGGGACTTCAGAAGAAAGTATGTTTACATAGTCTATCAGTCCCTTGGTTTCGCGATAAAAACCTGTAATACTAATATTGGCTAAGCGTTCAAGAAAGAAGTCAACGCCAACCTCAGTATTCCAAGACTTTTCAACTTTTAGTTCAGGGTTGCCCATTCGGCTGTTAACAGGCACGTTCTGCCTGAGCTTGTTATAGTACAATTCAGTAAAGTCTGGCATGCGGATTGCACGGGCAGCTGCCAGCCTGCCATTTATGTTGTCGATAATCTTGTACGCCAGGCTCAATTGGGGCAAAAGGTGATTGCCATATTTCTCGTGCTTTTCGTTGCGCACAGAAGTATTTACGCTAAGCTTGTCTGTTGGCCTTATCGAAGCAAGCAGGTAAATGGCATATTTGTATGTACCATGGTTTCCGCGGTTGTTGCTTTCAATCCTTCGTAAATCGACATCAGTTCCGGCGGCCAGTCTTATTTTATCGTTGACAGTCCATTGCTGGTTGATTTTTAGTGCTGCCACTTCTGTTGTTTGGTCATTTTTAGGGTATATGCTGTTGGTTTTGTAAATGTCATTTGTATTCAGGTAGCTGCCACTAATGGTTGTAGTATAAGCGTCTGACGCCCGGCAAAGCTGTGCATGGTGGCGTTGCCTGCTCAACGTTTCTTCGGCACTGTCTTGCATGTTGGCCCAGTAATAGTATTGGGCATTAAAATGTCTGTCGTCAATAGCTCCGCGGTAGGCCAGCGACCATTTGTCAGACAGGTTGTATCGTGTAGAGAATGAGTATGTTCGGTTGTCGAAGAAGTTGTACAAACCAGAGGAAAGCTTATTTCCATCCGATTTGTTGATAAAGCCTCCGGCTGCAAAGCGCCATCTGTCGGTCTGAAAATAACCACCGGCATTGGTTTGCAGAAGGGCGTGCTGGCCTCCCAAGGCCTTTATCTCGGCCTGAAGGTTTTTGGCTTGTTGGTTTTTGGCAAAAGTTTTGGAAATAAAGTGGATAACTCCTCCCATGGCATCAGCGCCATATTCGCCCGATGCAGGGCCTTTGATGACCTCTATATGGTCTATTTCTGAAGGTGTGATAGGAAGATTGCTGTTGTAGTGTGCTGTGAGCGGCTCGCTGATGGGGTGCCCGTCGATGAGTACCAGTACCTGGTTGAAGTTTGAACCCCTGATGGAAAAGTCGGTTTGTGAGCCAAATGCGCCGCGTGTTTGAGACTCAACTCCCGGAATGTAGCGTAATAGGTCGTCTATCGACGTCGCAGGGGAAGACTGGATTTGGGTAGGCTGTACTATCTCTACCGAGCGGCCTGTCTGGAAGTTTTTCAGTTCGAGCAACGACGATACTACCACCACATCGTCAATTTCCTGGTTTTTAATCTGCAAAGTGTCTGCACTTTCTGCTTTTACCGTAACGGGTTTTGATACCAGCGAATAAGCCAGTGCCAATGTGCAAATTTTAATACTGCGGTGCAAGCTGTTGAATACAGCGTAACGCTTATTGGACCATTGCCTGAATTGCGCAACAGCCCTGTTCATTTTGTTTTTTTGTTTCATCTTTTTTAAGTTTATTTGTTAAAAACGCTGCAAAAATAACTTTTATAAGCATTAAATATTAAAACTTATCGCAAGTTGCTCCATATTTCCGTTTTTATAATTTTAGTAAAACAGAATATCTGTAATAGATAGCTATTGCAATGTTGTGGGTAATGGCACAAAAACAGCAACTTGTCAACCAATTATTTAGTTGACGATAGATTTTGTACTTTTGTCAAAAAAATAAAGAGTGAAAACAAATCATAAAATAATAAATGGAGATAGCCGACAAATGAAAGAATTGCCTGATAATTCTGTACATTTGGCAATTACTTCTCCTCCATACTGGCAATTGAAAGACTATGGGACTGATAATCAAATTGGATTTCATGACAGTTATGAAAATTATATTAATAACCTGAATTTGGTTTGGAAAGAGTGTTATCGCACTCTTCACAACGGTTGCAGATTATGTATTAATATTGGTGACCAATTTGCCCGAGCTGTGTATTATGGTCGTTATAAAGTCATTCCTATTCGTGAAGAAATCATAAAGTTTTGTGAAAATATTGGGTTTGATTACATGGGAGCTATCATTTGGCAAAAAGTAACAACTTCCAATACAACTGGAGGTGGGGTCCAAATGGGTTCTTATCCATACCCAAGAAACGGTATTCTTAAATTGGACTATGAATTCATCCTTATTTTCAAAAAATTAGGCGATAGCCCTAAACCCACTAAAGAACAGAAAGAGCTCTCAAAAATGACTGCTGAAGAATGGAACACGTTTTTTGCCGGACATTGGAATTTTGCAGGAGCAAGGCAGAACGGACATATAGCTATGTTCCCTGAAGAATTACCCAAACGGCTAATCAAAATGTTTTCGTTTGTTGGAGAAACTATTCTTGACCCTTTTGCAGGGAGCGGAACAACTTCTTTGGCAGCAAAAAATACCGATAGAAATTCGGTTGGCTATGAAATCAATCCTGAATTTATTCCAATCATTAAAGAAAAATTGGAAATTCATCAAAAAGATTTGAACGGAACGACTTATGAATTTATTCAACAAAAGCCCATTACAACTGACTTTGAAAAAGAAATACAAAAATTGCCTTACATTTTCAAAGACCCTCATACGCTTGACAAAAAAATTGACATAAAGAAACTTCAATTTGGTTCCAGAATTGACAAAGAAAGCTCAACCAAGCGAGAGGAAATGTTTACTGTAAAAGAAATTATTAGCCCTGAAAAAATTCGTTTAAGTAACGATTTGACCATTAAACTTCTTGGCGTTAAAGAAGACCCATTAGTTAATGGAAAAGCAACTTCTTTTCTTATTGAAAAAACAAAGGGGAAACGTGTCTTTCTGAAATACGACATTGTAAAACACGACAGCGAAAATAACTTGCTTTGCTATCTCTACCTTGAAAACAAAACTTTCATTAACGCTCATTTAATCAAAAATGGTTTAGTGCAAGTGGACAATGATATTGACTTTAAATACAAAGACAAATTTTTAAACCTCTTGCATCAAAACAATGGCTAAAGAATGGATTTTAAACAGTGCGATGAATCGCTTCCAACTTAATTTTAAAAGAAATGTTGGACCAACATCAGAATCAATAAGAAAATGTTCGCCGAAAACACTTGATGAATGGCGTGAATATTACTTCAAAAATGTAAAACCCAAAGAACATATTGTTGAATTAGGAAAGAAACTGTATGTTAAAATTACTGAAGTAATCCAGTCAGAAGTTGCAGAAGTTTCTGAACAAGATTGTATTGATTACATGATGCAACTTGTAATTGACCGAACTTTTGATGGTTACATGACAGAAATACAAACAATTTATGGTCAGTTACAAAAAATATTAAACATTAAAATTCAACCAGCACCTGACGAATGGGACAGATTATTCAATGTTGATTTTTTTATACAAGTAAAAGAGAAATATATTGGACTTCAAATAAAGCCTGTAAATAGTGGGATACAGTTACCTGAAATATTTAAAGAATACAACATTCAAGGTGACACACATCTGAAATTTACCGAAGTCTTTGGAGGTAAAGTATTTTATCTTTTTTCAGAGAAAGTTGGAGAAAGAAAGGAGATTAAAAATAAAGAAGTTATCGAGGATATTAAAAAAGAAATTGAAAGGTTAAATGCTTGATAAAGAGTTTCATACTGCCAACATCGTGTATAGCCAATGGTGAAGGAAGTGCGAGTTTGGGACATTCTACTCCGCATCAGGGTTGGTCACGGGGGTAAGATACAGGCGCAGCTCACAATTTGTTACTGGCCATACTCGTGACTGCCGTAAACTTAAAGGACATGGTTTTGAAAACTTCTTGGGCAAATATTAAAAACACAGTTGTTGATTAAAGTTATCTAACAACATTATCTGTTTAAATTTTTGGTGATGGTCGTAGCAGTTGGATAGAGGCTGCGTGATTTACTTTTTACACAGTCTCATGTTTTTTGACAAATAATGTTAAAATGGTTTTTATAAAAACTGTTTATCCAATCTCAATATTTTGAATAACCAATAATTGTTGATAGTGTGTGCGACTCTCCGGCTTTAAGGGCGATAATATCATTAAAAGCATTGGCGGGTTCAATGCAAAGCATGTTTTTATAGCCATCAGAAGGCATGTCGCCCATAGTTTTAATCGTATCCGCCCAGGGATTCCACAAAACGGTTGTGTTGCTGCCGGTTTTTTCAATGGTAATCTTTCGGTTGTATCCATTGTCGATGAAGGAGCATGCTCCAGAATGCCCAATATATCGGCGGTTTTCTTCTTTAGTAATAGTAAGTTGTTCTACATTCTGGGCCTCAAGCTGTGTAGCGCCGGGGCCATTATAAAACTTAGCGTTCATCAATCCTTCTACGCAAATGTCTTCTATGTTGCTCACATGAAAGTAAGTATGAAGGGCATCTGTATAAGAAAATTCTTCAGTTCCGGTATTGGTAACCTTCAGTTCAACCTTCAGTTGCTCACCCACAGTAATAATCACCCTTGCTTCAAAATCATAAGGCCAGTAAGTTTTTGTAAAATCGTTTTGACAGAGGTATAAGGCGATATAAGTGGTCCCGTCAGGATTGTTGTTGACGTTTTCAACTTGCCAGTCAATAAGCCTGGCAAATCCATGCTGAGGATATGTTTTTTCCTCGGCATGCGGGCCAAACCAAGGGAAACAAACAGGTATTCCACCTCTGATGGCTTTTCCTTTATCGTAATGGCTTTTTTTGCTTAGCCAAATAATATCAGGCTCGCCATGCGGCTCAAAAGAAAGCACCTGCGCACCGTACAACGACACCTCACAGGCAGCAAACCGATTGTCGATTTTGGCATACACATGCCCGCCTTTACCTGATTTGAAAAAGATGTTTCCCCTGGGGGCAAATTTATTGTTTAGCGACTGAACCATGATTGAACATTAATATTTAGCAAAAATAGGTTTTTCTGCTAAAACAATGTCAAACTATAAAGTAACTCTTTTAATAGCACACAGGTGATGAGTGTATTGGTCTTTGTTTTTGTCAAAAATTCCCTGAATGTCAATGCTGTCAATTTTTACAAAGCCCGAAGCGTGGATTATCTGATTGTTGGACAAAAGAATGCCTACGTGGCAAACACTTCCTTTTTCATTGCAGAAAAAAGCCAAATCGCCTTTTTGAGCATCTTGAAGTGAACTCACCGTATTCCCTTCGTAAATTTGTTGTGAAGCATCGCGGGGCAAGGTTTTTCCGGCAACCCTGAAACATGTTTGTACCAAACCAGAGCAATCGATGCCGTATGCCGAGCGTCCTCCCCATAAGTATGGAGTGTTTAATAGGCTTTTTGCCGTATAGATTACTGTGTCTATTGTATTTGCATAGTTCTCAATTACATTTGTTGATACATTGCAGTTCTCTCCATTGATAGAAAACTGTCCTGGCTGTTTTTGATAAAGAATACTTCCTGCCGAGATTGTAATAGAAGTATCAAAACAACTGATATGTATATCAAGCCATTTTTGCCCAACCACCACTTTTTTCATGTTTTGCAACTCAATAACCTGCTCTTTGCTTAGCGCTTTAATGAGCTTTGCATCGCACCATCCGGTGTAGTTGTCGGTTTGATTCACCACTTTGGCCCATTTTTGCTGAATGTCAGATACGGTATATATTTCTCCAAATAGTAGCTGTGATATCATTTCTGAAGTTTCTGAAGGGTCTTTTCTTACTGCGATGTAGGGCAATGTACAAATAGCGTTTGTTGGAATATTCATCTTTTAGTTTATTTTTAGTGTGAAAAACTTTTTGTTTCTTTGATGGTTTATTTAGGTAAAATACTTTTTAAAACCTATTTTTCAAAATAAATAAGTTTTTTGAAAAAAACATAAAAAAACATTCATGTTGAGGCTAAAAAGGATAAAATTTAATATAGACTGGGAAGATTTTCGGGTTTTTTGGGTTATTTTTTCAGTTTCGGTCCTGTTATTGGTCATTTTGTTCCCTCATAAAGGAAAGTTTAAATATGAATATCAAAAAGGAAAACCATGGATGCACCAGGTGCTTGTAGCTCCTTTTGATGTGCCTGTATATAAGACCGATGAAGAACTTTCGTACGAAAAAGATAGTATTTCTAAGCATTTTATTCCATATTTTACTTTTAACCCAAAAATAGGCCAGGAAAAGAGAGAACAGTTTTGGCAAGCTTTTACCAAAAAGCTTCAATATATCAATGAAGGGTGGGCCAGAGACACAGTTGTCAGAAAACAGTTGGAGGAGTTATTGAAGGAACTTTTAGATACTGTCTATTCTAAAGGTATAGTCAATATCCCGGACGAGGGGGCTTCTATTTTGCACCAATCATCAACTATTGCTATTATACGAGACAATGAGGCAGAAGATGTTGATGCTAATACCTTGTTTACGCCTAAAAGTGCTTATGAGCATATTTTTCAGGAGTTGGTTAAGTTTTCTGACCAGGTTGCTTTTACTGATGGAAATTCTCCTTTTAATTTTTTAAAAAGTTTAAAAATTGAAAAATATATCATCCCCAATCTTTTTTATGATGCCGTTACTTCAGAAAAGGTCAAAGAACAGGCCTTGTCTAATATTTCGTTGACGCAAGGCATGATACTTTCGGGCGAAAGGATAATATTTACCGGTGATATTGTTACTCCGCGTCACCACAAAGTTTTAGAATCTGTAAAAAAGGAATACGAACAGCGTATGGGTTTCTCGGCCAATTATATTTTTATATTATTGGGCCAGACAATTATTGTTTTAACATTCATTGTTCTTATTAATGTGTTTATCTCGAAATTGAAAAGACAAGTTTGGCGCTCGAACAAAAACCTGGCTTTTATTTATACCATCATCATAGTTTTTGGGCTAATAACCAGTTTGATTATTAAACACCGACCGGGCGGGTTATACATGATTCCTTTGGCTATTATTCCGGTGTTATTAAAGACTTTTTTTGATTCAAAACTGGCACTTTATATTCATTGTTTGGTTATTATACTTTTTGGTTTTTGGGCGCCCAACAGCTTCGAGTTTGTTATGCTTAATATATTGGCCGGTGCTGTTATTGTTCTTAGTTTAAGCAATACATACAAACGAAACCGTATGTTTTTTTCGGCTATTTGGCAAACGCTTACCTTATCTTTGACTTATGTTGGCCTTACTTTATATCAGGAAGGTTCATTAGCCAATATCAATACAGATAATTTATTGTATTTTGCCGGTAATGGGCTGTTAATGCTTTCGGCGTTACCGCTTATATATATATTTGAAAAAATATTTGGGTATGTTTCAGATGCAACATTGCTTGAATTGTCTGATACCAATCAAATTCTGCTTCGCAAAATGGCCGAAGTTACGCCGGGTACATTTCAGCATTCGTTGCAGGTTGCCAATCTTAGCGAAGAAGCTATCTTTAAGATTGGCGGAAATGTATTGTTGGTAAGGGCGGGGGCTCTTTATCATGACATTGGCAAAATACACAACCCTGCATATTTTATCGAAAACCTTTCGGATGAGGTGAACCCTCATGAAAGCCTTGCATTTGAAGAAAGTGCAAAAATAATCATCAGCCATGTGACAAAAGGTGTTGAGCTGGCCGAAAAGTTTCATCTTCCTGCTCAAATAACGGATTTTATAAAAACTCATCACGGAACATCACTGGCCCATTACTTTTATCGTTCGTACTTAAATCAAAATCCTGGGACGGAGGTAGATATAAAACAGTTTAAATACCCGGGCCCAAAACCATTTAGCCGCGAAATGGCAGTAGTGATGATTGCTGATAGTGTAGAAGCTGCGACCCGTAGTCTTAAGCACTATTCAGAAGCTGAAATCAACAATATGGTTGATGTTATTGTTAACGGCTTAATTGCCGATGAGCAACTGGTCGATGCCGATCTTACTTTCAGAGATATTGAGATAATTAAAAAAACGCTGAAGCAGCGTTTAAGAACTATTTACCATTTTCGCATTGAATATCCTAAGGGCCCTGCAAAATAAAGTAATGGCTAAATTTTACCTTGCAATCTTTTGGTTTTCAGTAAAAAGTTTTTACTTTTGCGCTCCAAATTAATTTTAATTTAAAAACAAACGAGTATGTTAAAACAGTATGAAACCGTTTTCATTGTAACTCCCGTTTTGTCTGAGCCACAGATGAAGGAAGCGGTTAACAAATTCAAAAGTTTTCTGACCGAACATGGTGCAGAAATTGTACATAGCGAAGATTGGGGATTGAAAAAACTGGCTTACCCAATTCAAAAAAAATCTACCGGCTTTTATAACCTTATAGAGTTTAAAGCCGAGCCTGCGCTTATTGCAAAATTAGAAACAGAATTCCGTCGTGATGAACGAGTAATTCGTTTTTTGACATTTGCAATGGATAAATATGCTGTTGAATACAGTAACAAAAAAAGAAGTATGAAAGAACCTATAAAAGTGGAGGAATAAGCTATGTCAACAAATCAATCAGAAATTAGATACCTGACGCCCCCAACGGTAGAAATCAAAAAGAAAAAATATTGCCGTTTCAAAAAAAATAAAATCAAATATATTGATTACAAAGATCCAGAATTTTTAAAGAAATTTTTGAACGAACAAGGAAAGATATTGCCAAGGCGCCTTACGGGAACTTCATTAAAGTACCAGCGTAAAGTGGCAACTGCTATTAAAAGAGCACGTCACCTTGCTTTATTGCCTTATGTAACCGATATGTTAAAATAATATTGGAGGAAATTGTACCATGGAAATTATACTTACACAAGAAGTAATAAACGTAGGAAGCAAAGACGATATCGTAAACGTAAAAAACGGTTACGCTCGTAACTATCTTATTCCTAACGGAATGGCTATTGTTGCCACCGAATCGGCCAAGAAAATTCTTGCTGAAAATATCAGGCAGCGAGCTCATAAAGAAGCTAAAGTAAAAGAAGAAGCTACACAGTTGGCTAAAAAAATGGAAGGTTTGAAACTTACTATTGGGGCTAAAACAAGTTCAAAAGGCAAAATATTTGGTTCGGTTAATACCATTCAAATTGCTGAAGCTTTAGCTGCTCAAGGTTTTAACGTTGACAGGAAAAACATTCTTATTAAAGAAGATATCATTAAAGAAGTTGGCAACTATACTGCTAAAGTAAAACTTCACAAAGAAGTTAGCGTTGAGATAGCTTTTGAGATTGTTTCAGAATAAGTTTGTTTAACAACTTACTATATAAGAAAAGCCCTGGTCTGCCGGGGCTTTTTTTGTGTTATTTTCTTGTTGGGCAAAAGCCTATAGCTAACGTCAGTTAGACGATTCGATTAAGCATTTTTAATGCTTAATTTGGGATTAAATGCAGTAGTATTACTATTGGCTAATTCTTCAATTATTTTTATTTTCTGATAATTTCAGCTCCAATAGCATTAAGCCGTTCATCTATTTTGTAGTATCCACGGTCTATTTGTTCGATGTTATGAATAGTACTTTTGCCATTTGCAGATAAGGCTGCAATAAGCAATGCTACTCCTGCCCTGATATCTGGAGAGCTCATGGTAGTAGGGCGGAGTTTATGTTCGTTACCCATCCCTATTACTGTTGCCCGGTGGGGGTCGCAAAGGATAATCTGGGCACCCATATCTATTAGTTTGTCAACAAAAAACAAACGGCTTTCAAACATTTTCTGGTGAATAAGTACACTGCCCTTTGCTTTTGTAGCTACTACAAGGAATACACTGAGCAGGTCCGGGGTAAGCCCTGGCCATGGGGCATCGGCAATAGTAAGAATAGAACCATCAATAAATGTATCAATTGTATATTCCTTTTGTGCAGGAATAAATATATCATCGTTTTTTCGTTCAAGCGTTATTCCCAATCGGCTAAAGGCATTAGGAATAATGCCCAGGTTTTCGTACGAAACGTCTTTAATTGTGATTTCAGATTGGGTCATGGCGGCAAGTCCAATAAAACTGCCAATTTCAATCATATCAGGCAATATATTATGGTTACACCCATGCAAGTTGTTGACTCCTTCAATATTTAGCAGGTTTGAACCTATGCCTGTAATTTTTGCTCCCATACTATTTAGCATTTTGCAGAGTTGCTGTATATATGGTTCGCAAGCAGCGTTGTATATAGTTGTTGTACCACTTGCCAGTACAGAAGCCATAATAATATTGGCAGTACCGGTAACAGAAGCTTCGTCAAGCAACATATATGTCCCTTTGAGTTTATCTGCCTTAACAGAATATATGTTATTTTCGGCATCGAAATCGAAATTTGCACCAAGTTGTTCAAATCCGATAAAGTGAGTATCCAAACGGCGGCGGCCAATCATATCGCCGCCAGGCTTTGGCATATAACCAATGCCAAAACGGGCCAATAACGGGCCTATAATCATAATAGAACCTCTAAGGCTGGCAGCTTTTTTACGAAAGTCTTCTGTTTTTAAATAGTCTATGTAAACTTTTGAGGCATCAAAGCTATATTCGTATTCTTTAGTTTTGACAACTTCAACACCAAGTGACTTTAAGATATCTATAAGTATGTTAACATCCCGGATATCGGGGATGTTATTAATGTAAACCTTTTGTTCGGTGAGCAGACAAGCACAAATAACCTGTAAAGCTTCGTTTTTTGCACCCTGGGGCTTTAAAACTCCTTTAAGCTGCTTTCCTCCATGTACTTCAAAGATTGCCATCAGATAAAAATGAAAGGGTTAGTCTCAGTTTTTTTTGTTTTTATTTTTATTGTGATTGTTGCGGTTTTTGTTGTTTTGTTGGTTGTTTTTGTTGTGCATTTTATTTTTTTGAGAAAGAATAGCTTTTGTTTCTGAAAGTTTTAAAGAGTCCGGGTGGATATTTATTTTTCCTTTTGTAAGCTCTGATAAATCTTTGAAAATACTTTCATCATTAACCGATTCGCGGTTCCAGGTGAGGTATTGTTTTTTCATAATATTGGCAAGCTGTTCTATCAAGGCATCTTTCATTGCCCCTTCTTCAAAATTGGCAACACTTTTAGCTATTTGTTCAGTAATTTTGCCATAATGCTTGTATTTGATGGAGGTTTGGGGATAAGATACCTTGCGGGGTTTAGTGTTTAAAGATTCTCGAGTGGGAACAGGATAAGGCGAGTCTATATCTAATTCAAAATTGGCAATTACGTATAAATGATCCCAAAGTTTATGTTTAAAATCAGCCACATCGCGTAATTGCGGGTTGAGATTGCCCATAATGTTGATTAATTCTTGGGCTGCTCGGTTCCGTTCATCTCTATCAGCAATATTTTTAATGTGGTCAACTAATAAATGTATATGTCTGCCATATTCTGGCAATGCTAATTTTTTTCGCGAGGTATTGTAGTCTTTTTTCATTCGTAAGAGTTTTTAATTTGTTCAAATCTAATTATTTAGGCTGTCAATATTTGCCATTTAATGTGAATGGATGGAACACCTGTGTTGGCAATTTTATTATTATCGTGAATATTCATTTTGTTTAGAGTGCTTTGCTATGTTGCGTTTGATAAAACATGCTCGTTTTATGGTTTAAATATTAAAAAGTTAGTTAAAGCTAACTGATGCTCAAAACTTTATTTTGTCCGTATATAAAGTTTTAATTAGGTCGGATGGAACTCGCATGATGAATTTTCATCCTTGTTTGTGTTTAACGTATCATGCTCGTTTTATGGGCGTTTATGATGTAGCTTTTGCCAGTATTGTAATATTGCCTACGACCCGTTCTCCGGCTTTAACACGGATATCAGCACTTAAAGGTATAAATAAATCAACACTTGAGCCCCATATTATAAAACCGAGATCATTGCCCTGGTTAATATAATTATTTTCGTTGGCATAAGATACAATTGCCCCACCTGTTTGTTTTAAAAATATTTCAGTGCCGGTATCTGAAATAAGGCCAACTGAGGCACTTTCTTTGTGTGACAATAGCTGGTGCCATGCTATACGGTAATCTTCAAGCTGAAAATGACAATATTTAACTTTGCCACTAAGTGGTACCCGTAATACATGAATATCGGTTAAAGACAATGATATTTCAACCCTGACAAATTTTTTTTTAAAGTATTCCGGTTCAACAACTTCTGTAACAGAGGTTATTCTTCCATCAACCGGGGCATAAATATATTTTTCGTCTGGTATAACTTTTCTTTCAGGGTTTCTGAAATAATAAATAAGAGAAAGGAAAGCCGCAATACTTAAAATGTAAATGATGGTCAATATTGTATTGCTTATAGAAAGGAAAAATAAGATCCCATTTGCAATCAATAACCAACTAAGCATATTGGCAATAATGCTTTTTCCTTCAGGATGTAGCCTGAACTTTTTTTGGGCTAGTTTAGTAGTATTTACTATCAGCTCTTTGATTGTCATTTATACAAAATGTTAAATCAATTGCAAATATATATAAAGTGCCGGGATAGCCAAAAATAAGGCATCAAATCTGTCCATTACTCCTCCGTGTCCTGGCAATATATTGCCTGAGTCTTTCACTCCGATGCTGCGTTTGAGCATGCTTTCGGACAAATCTCCCAGTGTGCCAAATATTGTCGTGATAAGAGCAAATACTAACCACTGAAATAAGGATAAATCGGTAAAAAAATGAGCTATAACAACTGCTGTAACAAAAGAAACCAGAAGTCCGCCAATTGCCCCTTCCCATGATTTTTTGGGAGATACTCGTTCTAACAGGCGCCTTTTGCCAAATTGTTTGCCTATAAGGTAGGCAAAGGTGTCATAAGTCCAGATAAGAATAAAATAGCCAAGTACAAGATGCGAATTAAACTGGTAAATGTTGTCCCTGTATGCAATGGGCCATAAAAGGCATACAGGCAGGCCAATATAAATAATACCAAGCACAGTTGCTGCAATGTTTTCAAAAGGTTTATCGTTTACCCTGAATAACTCGCTGATAACTATGTATAAAAAGCTGGGAATTACCAGTAGATACCATTCTGAAGAAATAAGGCCTGCCGAGATAAAGAATGACAAAAGAAACAAGATGCCTGTAATAACGATACCAGACCATCGTTGGGGTTTAATATTAACAACAAAGAACATGCCGTAAAATTCCCATAATGCCCCGATGATTAAAAGTAAAAAGAATGCCAGAAAAGAAATGGAACCTCCAAGAATGCATAAAAGCATTACAGCAACAAGGATGCCCCCGGATATTGTACGTTTCCCAATTTCGCTCACAGTGCAGATTTTTTAATTATTTGTAACGCTTTTTCAGTGTTTTCTTCTTTTACATATACTTCGATATTGCCAAAAGCCTGGTATGATGAGTCGCGCTTGTTTATCTTAACAGCCTTAATGGTATTTTCATCAAGTAGTTCGATAACAATATCTGCTTGATAATCTTTATCTGTTTTGTATATTTTAACCCATCCTTGTTCCATTATGCTTGTTGGTCTTTATTTTCGGTTGGTTCGGGTTTGTTACCTTCTTTTGTTTCATTCTCTGTTTTACCATTTTTGATAAGAAGCTGATGTTCTTCCGGAATTCCACCTTTTCGTGGGCCAAAGATATTTTCTAAATCATCACTAAACAACACTTCTTTGTCAAGTAATATCTGTGCAAGCTGGTTTAGGCCCTCACGGTTTTCAGTCAAAATCTGTTTAGCGCGTTGATATTGCTCTTCTACAATGTTTTTAGCTTCTATATCAATAAGTTCGGCTGTTTTTTCGCTATATGGTTTTCCAAAAGTAAATTCGCTCTGTCCTGATGAATCGTAAAAACTTAAATTGCCAATCTTTGGGCTCATCCCAAAGTATGAGACCATGGCATACGATTGTTTGGTAACTCGTTCGAGGTCGTTAAGGGCACCTGTCGAAACTTTTCCAAATACTATATCTTCTGATGCTCTGCCGCCTAAAGCTGAGCACATTTCATCCAAAAGTTGTTCACGGGTAGTGATTTGTCTTTCTTCTGGCAGATACCAGGCTGCACCTAAGGCCCTGCCTCGAGGGATAATAGTAACTTTCACCAACGGATTGGCATGTTCGAGCAACCAACTGACAGTTGCATGGCCAGCTTCGTGAAATGCGATGGTTTTCTTTTCCAACTTAGAAACTATTTTGTTGCGTTTCTCAAGTCCGCCTATGATGCGGTCTATAGCATCAAGGAAATCCTGTTTTTCAACGGCTTTTTTATCTTTTCGGGCAGCAACAAGTGCAGCTTCGTTACATACATTGGAAATATCTGCTCCGGAGAAGCCTGGTGTTTGTTTTGCAAAAAAATCAATGTCAATATCATCTGCTAATTTGAGGGGTTTCATGTGTACTTTAAATATTTCCAGGCGTTCTTTCAAATCAGGCAGTTCAACGTGTATCTGTCTGTCAAAACGTCCTGCGCGCAGCAATGCACGGTCAAGCACATCGGCACGGTTAGTAGCAGCAAGGATAATAACACCTGTGTTTGGGGCAAAACCATCCATCTCGGTAAGCAACTGGTTGAGCGTATTTTCACGTTCGTCATTAGCGGCAAAACCTCCACTTCTGCCTCTGGCACGACCTACAGCATCAATTTCGTCAATGAAAACAATGCATGGAGCTTTTGCTTTTGCTTGTGCAAAAAGGTCACGAACGCGTGATGCTCCTACACCGACAAACATCTCTACAAAGTCAGATCCCGACATGGAGAAAAATGGTACATTTGCTTCTCCTGCAATAGCTTTTGCAAGCAAAGTTTTACCTGTCCCCGGAGGGCCTACAAGCAACGCACCGCGTGGGATTTTCCCCCCGAGTTCGGTATATTTCTTAGGGTTCTTTAGAAAGTCAACAATTTCTTTGAGCTCTACTTTAGCTTCTTCCAACCCTGCAACATCATTAAAGTTGATTTGAATGCTGGCTTCTTTGTCGAAGATTTTTGCTTTCGACTTGCCAACATTAAATATGTTGGCTCCTCCTGGCCCAGCTCCGGTGCCTCCGGTCATTCTTTTGTACAAAAATCCCCAAAGGGCAATGAGGATAACTATGGGCAATACAAAGCTGATAAGAATTTCAAAAAGATAATTTTTTTCGGTTTTGCTCGAAGCGTAAATTTTTTCATTGTCAGGGAAGTCTGCCTGAAATTCTTTCAAACTGTTTTCAAAAGAAGCCTGGTCGCCAATTTGCATCTCAAAGTGCGGGCCTTCTTTGGGGATTTTTGAAAAATTTCGGCCTACTATTTTTTGATATTTGTCTAATCTGTCTTTTTTTAGTGTAATGCGTGCTGTTTCTTTGTTGATTATTTCGATTTTGTCCACGTCTTTAGCAGTTATCATAGTTTTGAAATCTTTCATAAAGATTTCTTGCGGGCCCGAGCTGCTAATAAAAAACTGGATACCTATAAATGCTGCTGCAATTAAACCATAAACCCCAAAAGGGTTAATTTTAGGTTTGGGAAGATTTTCGCCACCTAAGCCTTGTTTTTTTTCTTTTTTAGGCTTCTCTTGTTGCTTATCTTTGTTTTTTGCGTTGTTCATGCCGTTACTTTTACTGGTTCTTTAATTTTTTCAATTTTTCCATCAGCCCAAAGGTCTTCTAACTTATAAAAGTTCCGGTATTCTTGTTGAAATACATGAACTATTACATTGTAAAAATCTAATAGGACCCAAAGACCATTTTCTTTTCCTTCAACATGGTGAGGATATACTTTGTTTTGTTCCCACAAAGTTTTTTCAATATTTTCTGCTATAGCATTGACATGGGTGGTAGAATCTGCCTGACAAATAATAAAGAAATCGCATATTGCATTTCCAGTTTTTTGAAGGTCTATCTTAACAATCTCTTTGCCTTTTATTTCCTGGATTGCATCGATAATAGCATTTGCCAATTCTTGGTCAGTAATGTTTTTTTCAGCTTTTTTTCTGTTCATTTAAAAAATTTTGGCAAAAATAGCTTTTTTTCCATTCTTATACTTTGCCTTAGCTTGCATATTTTCAAATTTAGGTGCTGGTATTTATTAAAAAATGTTACTAAGTTAAAGTCGGTTCGACATGGGAAAAATGCTTATGTGTTTGATATTTTCAAGCATTGCAAATTTTTGCTTTGAAGCAAAAGTTTCAAAAACTGAAGGTTGTCGTATTTTGGCTAAAAAAGGTTTTATCGATGGCTCCGGGCAGCAGCTCGCTTTGCTCAGGCCGTTGTCCGGAGCAAAGCGAGCTGCTGTTCAATATTTTCCAAATAATAATTGACGATGTTATTCTTATATCGAAATCACTTTAAAATATTTAGAAAAACAAGAGGGTGTGTTCTATGTTGTAAAACAAACCACTGGTCAAAATAGTTGCTTTTTTTTAAACGGCGGCCATCCGGGGACCCTAAAATGTCCCATAAGGGTGGCCGCTGTTTAAAAATTAAATAGCTTAATTCCTTATAATTTAACCTATAAACCAATCTTCTATTAGCGATCTTTTGTCGCAAGTTCTCTTATCATATTTTATAGGAGCAGGAAGCAAACTAAAAATAGCAGTCAATTGCTGCATACACCCTCTAGCGTTTTTCCTGCTTCAAATAAATTTACAGGTTACTGTAATATTCCTAATTGATATTTTTCTTTTTTTATAAGTACATGCCTTATCCTACTTAAAAGCCTTTTTGCAATCTTTACTATTGCTTTATTGGCCTCCATTCTTGGTAGAAGTTCTTTATAACATTGCAACAATGCAGGGTCTTTTCTTACAGCAACCCAAGCGCATTCTACCAGTATTGACTTTAAAAATTTGGTTTCCTCTTCTTGTTATATGCCCAACTCTTTCGTTGTCGCCACTGCTATGACAATTGGGTATTAAGCCAAAAAAGCTACAAAGCTCGTCAAACCTTTCAAAACGTTTTATATCTCCAATTTCGGTCAAAAATATCATTGCCGAGGTTATGCCAATAGACGGCACAGAAAGCAATAAACTTATATTGTCTTTATATCGTTCTGTTTGTGACAACTGTTTTATTTGCTTATCAAGGTTAATTTTCTTTTGACCAAAGCTTGACTTTACAAACATATGAACTAAAAAGAAATATTAACCGCAAAGTTCACGAAGAAAGAATAAATGGGGTATTTTATTAAAATGTGTCAATTTTTTTAAAAGAATAGCCCTTTAATTTATCAAGCATAATAGGCAATGCAGAAACCAGAATATCCTTTGTTCTTTCTGTATCATGCAAAACTATTATTGAACCATTTCGCACATTATTACAAACATTAGCAACAACAGTGTCTACAGATATTTCTTTTTTAAAATCGTAAGCCATAACATCCCAAAGAACAAGCTTATACCGTTTTATTAACCATAAGTACTGGCTTAAAGTCATGCGTCCATACGGAGGGCGCACTAAATCTGATGAAATAAGCCTGTTACACTGCTCAATGTTTTCTGCAAAAGCACTTTTAGTAATTGAAATGCCTGAAATATGCAAATATCCATGAATACCTACAGCATGGCCTTGTTCTACAATACTTTTAAACAGCCCGGGATGAGCTTCGACTTGTTTTCCGAGACAAAAGAATGTAGCCTTAGCATTATAAGCTGCCAAAATTTTAAGCACCTGAGAAGTAACTTCCGGAGTTGGCCCATCATCAAAAGTAAGGAATAACGATAGTTCTGAACACTTTATTTTTTTTACCGCAGAAGGGTAAAGGAATGTAAATAAACCATTAGTGATTTTATCCAGCATCAATTGGATTTGGCAGTTACAAAATCTTTTCGTAAGTACGCATAATGTTTCCGGCAATATTTTCCAGACGAAACTGTTGCACATGGTTGTACCCTTCTGATATCATAGATATACGAAGTGCATTATTATTCAATACCGATTTTATAGCCTCCCCAATTTCGTCAATATTGTAAGGGTCAATATAAATGCTTGATTTACCGCCAGCCTCAGCAAAACACCCTCCTTTACTGGTAATTACAGGAACTTTTGAACAAAGCGCTTCTACAATGGGGATTCCAAAACCTTCAAAAAGCGAAGGATAGATAAACAGCTCTGCCATCTGATAAAATGCTGGCAAATCATCAATTGGCACATCGTGCAAAAAGTAGATATTGTTTAAATTATGCTCTTCAATATAATTGCGTATTTCGTCAAGATAATCCGTTGGACGGCCAACAACAACAAGAGGGTAAAAAATTTTATGCTGGTGCATGGCCTTGATTACAGCCAATATATTCTTCCTTTTTTCAATAGTACCTACTGAAAGGATAAACTTTTCAGGAATTAAGTATTTCGAAGCTGTTCCCTGTTTATCCGCTTCAGAAACAATCTGCCAAAACTGAGGGTTACAACCCTGGTAAACTACATCAACCTTTTTTTCATCAATAGAAAAAAATTCAAACAAATCGTTCGCCGTTTGCCGGCTTACAGCAATAACCCTGTTGGCAGACTGCGCTGCATAACGAAATTTCTTTTCGTAGTTCTTGCGGTCGTAATATCCATAAAGCTTTGGATAACGCAAAAAAATCAAATCATGGATTGTCACTACTGTTTTCACTGGGTATTGATGGATATTCATCGGCAACTCATTGCTCAACCCGTGATAAAGGTCAATTTTTTCTTTAACCAACTGTCCTGACAAACCATAAGCCCTCCACAAATGAGAAAATGTCCTATAATAAAAAGTCTGAGGGTAAGAAACCGTTAAATTGTCAGTCTTTTCAAATATTTTACCTTTTGAAGGCCTAGGAGAATAAAGGATATACTCATTGGTTGGGAAAAAATCGGACAAAATGGATATAGTTTCCCTGCTGTAGGTCCCTAACCCACTTTTGTTGAAAAATGCCCGCTTTGCATCAAAACCAATGCGCATATCCTTATAAATATCGATTAACCAAGTTTTTTGATGCGTTCCATGGCTTCCAATACTTTCTGCCTGTCGGCAAAAGCAGAAAAGCGGAAATATCCTTCGCCTGATGGGCCAAAGCCAGAGCCGGGAGTACCTACTACATTGGCTTTGCCAAGCAATAAATCGAAGAAATCCCATGAAGACATGTTGTTCTTTGTTTTTACCCATACATAAGGGGCATTGACACCACCGAATACTTTATACCCCTCATCAGAAAGGCTTTTACGCATGATAGCAGCATTCTCCATATAGTATTTAATGGTTTCGGCTGTTTCTTTTTTGCCTTGTCCGGTGTAAATGGCTGCAGCTGCTTTTTGAACAGGATATGAAACACCGTTAAACTTGGTAGTTTGACGACGTAACCAAAGCTGGTTCAATGGGTATTTCTGACCTTTGCCATCTTTTGCCATCAAAGTCTTAGGAACGATAGTATAAGCACAACGTGTTCCGGTAAACCCGGCAGTTTTTGAAAAACTGCGGAATTCTATCGCACAGTTACGTGCACCTTCAATCTCAAAAATAGTGTGAGGAATAGCTTTATCAGAGATATATGCTTCGTAAGCTGCGTCATATAAAATAATAGCGTCATTGGCAAGCGCATAGTCAACCCAGCGTTTGAGCTCGTCTTTACCAATGGTCATACCAGTCGGGTTATTCGGGAAACAAAGATAAATAAGATCCACTTTTGTTTTAGGAATCTCGGGTACAAAGTGGTTAGCTTCTGTACATGGCAAATATACAATACCTTTGTAATAACCATTATCCTGTACCTCACCTGTACGGCCATCCATAACATTGGTGTCAACATATACAGGATATACTGGGTCTGTAATAGCTACAATATTGTCGCGACCAAGAATATCAAGGATGTTACCAGTATCGCACTTTGAACCATCTGAAACAAAAACCTCGTCAATTTCTATGTCTGCCCCACGCGAGATGTATTCGTTGTCAACAATGGCCTGACGAAGAAAATCATACCCCTGTTCTGGGCCATAACCCTTAAATGTTTGTACAGAAGCCATTTCATCAATTGCATCATGAAATGCCTTTATAACAGCAGGAGTCAAAGGCCGTGTCACATCGCCAATACCCATGCGGATAATATCAGCCTGAGGATGCTGAGTTTGAAATTCACGAACTCGTCTTCCTATTTCCGGAAACAAATATCCGGCTTTTAATTTCAAATAGTTTTCGTTTAAAAATGCCATATATAACTTCAGTTTAAAAGATTCAAAAGCCAAGAACCAGGAATTAAGATATAAACTTTGAACAATTTCAGTAACACTTAAAGCCTGATAGTTGCTCGTGCAAATAAAATGCCACGAGGTGCAAATATATGAAAATCTTCACTTTTGGTCGATAGTAATTTTTATCATCCATTTATTAACAATGCTTTTTTTGAGCACAGATTACCCCTAATTTTGAACACTGACAGGTTATTGTATGTTTTACGATATAACCTATTATTTATAAGCCTTTTATGAATTTTTCACATTTACATGTACATACACAGTTTTCTTTGCTTGACGGAGCGGCCGAAATAAAAAGGCTCTACAAGAAAGCCATGGATGATGGCCAGCCGGCACTTGCCATAACAGACCATGGCAATATGTTTGGAGTATTTGAATTTGTGGCAGAAGCTTATAAACACAAAGTAAACCCCGATGATAAAACTGACAAGCGCATCAAGGTAAAGCCAATTGTAGGCTGCGAGTTTTACCTTGTCGAAAACCGCTTTAAACGCCAATTTACACGAGAAGAAAAAGACATTCGATATCACCAGGTATTACTTGCCAAAAACGAGCAGGGTTACCGAAACCTTTCAAAGCTTTGTTCTTTGGGATATATAGAAGGATTGTATGGTAAATACCCTCGTATTGACAAAGAACTCATTGAAAAATATCACGAAGGGCTTATTGCTACTACTTGTTGCCTTGGCGCATCGGTACCCAAAACCATCCTGAAAAGAGGAGAAGAAGCCGGTGAAGAAGAATTCAAGTGGTGGTATAATATTTTTGGAGAAGATTATTACGTTGAACTCCAACGTCATGGCATCCCCGATCAGGATAAAGTAAACGATGTGCTGAAAAAACTGGCCGACAAATACAATGTTAAGGTGATTGCTACTAACGATTCTCATTACGTAGATGTTTCAGACTACAATGCCCACGACATCCTGCTTTGTATCAATACCGGCGAAAAAAAGAGTACCCCTATTGTAAAAGAATACCTTGAAGATGAAGAAGGTGCAAAAAAGAACTCGCGCTTCGGGTTTTACAATGACCAATTTTACTTCAAGACTACGCAGGAAATGAGCCAGCTCTTTGCTGACCTTCCGCAAGCCATTGACAATACTAATGATATAGTTGACAAGGTTGAATATCTCGATTTGAAAAGGGATATCCTGCTGCCCAACTTCCCTATTCCGCCCAATTTCCTGACTCAAATGCAATATTTGAGGCACCTTACCTTTGAAGGGGCCAAACGAAAATATGGTACAATTACCAAAGAAGTAGAAGAACGTCTCAATTTTGAGTTGCAAACCATTGAAAATATGGGTTTTGCAGGATACTTCCTTATTGTAATGGATTTTATCAAAGCCGGGCGCGAAATGGGTGTTTTCATTGGGCCTGGACGTGGTTCGGCTGCCGGATCGGCAGTTGCATATTGTATCGACATTACTAACATCGACCCCATTAAGTACGACCTGCTGTTCGAGCGTTTCCTCAATCCCGACCGAAAGAGCATGCCCGATATTGATACCGACATGGACGATGAAGGCCGTCAGAAGGTAATTGACTATGTTGTGAAGAAATACGGGCAAAACCAGGTTGCACAGATTGTCACTTATGGCACCATGGCTGCCAAAATG
>Ga0208197_1000530_pt1 | contig 47092 bp, 40 predicted proteins | sample AD_JPNNA4_MetaG_FD_184444 | JGI IMG/M metagenome (GOLD analysis project Ga0208197, IMG submission 184444) | Active sludge microbial communities of municipal wastewater-treating anaerobic digesters from Japan - AD_JPNNA4_MetaG (SPAdes) (version 2) | ecosystem: Engineered > Bioreactor > Anaerobic...
GCAGCTATATCTCCACCGCGCGCAAAAACGGCCAGAACATCCTTGAGGTATTACGGCTGGCTTTAGTCGGTACGCCATTTCGACCAGCCTGCCTACCGCCTCTCACTGCAGACGCCTGAATAGTTACGATAAAACTAAAATGGCTCACCCACGCCGACCTGGCGATCAAAAAAACGCCCACCGTCTCCCGCGAGGAGTACCTGGATCACATGACCTTCCGGCGCAACGAGCGCCCCCTGTTCACGGAAATTTTCGGGCCGATTGTGGGGCTGAAGGAAGAATGGCTGGCGCAGGGCGCCACGCCGGAGGAACTGGATTTCTCCGCGTTCCGCTATCGCTGCGAGGCGCGAGGCGGCGTGCCGGTGAATACGGGGATGCTCGGCGGTTTTGCGCCGGAGGTGTTGGAGGAGACGGACGCCGTTATCATCTCACGTGATGAGTACGGGCGGACGATGAAGATGAACAAGGGCGTGGCGACGCTGCCGTTGCCGCTCGATCATCCGGTCACGACGATGGACGACTGGTTGAAGATCAAGCCGTGGTATGAGTTTTCAGAGGCGCGCTTCGGCGCCGACTGGGAGCGCGTGGCCCGCGAGCATCAGGCGGCGGGGCGCGTGGTCACGGTCTCGATCCCTGGCGGCTTTGACGAGCCGCGCCAGTTGATGGGCGAGGCGGTGTTGTGCATGGCCTACTACGACGCTCCTGAACTGATCCACGATATGCTCGCTACGATAGGCGAGACGGCGTTCCGCGTGTTGGAGCGCGTGTCGGCGACGGTGCAGGTGGATCTGCTGTTCGTCCACGAGGATATGGCGGGCAAGTCCGGCCCGCTGATTGGCCCGAAGCAGGTGCGCGACTTCATTAAGCCGTACTATCGCCGCGTGTGGGACATGCTCGCCGAGCGCGGCGCGCGATTGTTCGACCAGGATAGCGACGGCAATATGGAATCGGTCATCCCCGCGTTTCTTGAGGCCGGCGTCAACTGTATGCACCCGATGGAACCCGCCGCCGGAATGGACATCGTCAAAATCCGCGCGCAATACGGGACGCGGCTGGCGTTCTACGGCGGCATAGACAAGCATGTGCTCCGCCGTAGCAAAGCGGAGATCGTCGCCGAATTGGAGTACAAAATTCCGCCGATGCTCGCCACGGGCGGCTGCGTGCTGGCTTTGGATCACCGCATCCCGAACGGCACGCCGTTGGAGAATTATCGGTTTTATGTGGATAAGGTGTGGGAGATGATTGAGGGTAGACAGTAGACAGTGTGCGGTACACAGGGGGTGTATTCTTTATTTAGCGCGCCATTGCCTGTGAGACCATTTCCTTACGTTACCGCTTATGGTACAATGAATCTTATAGGTTCTGCGATTGAAGGAGAATTTCGCGTCACAAGCAAAGATGCCAGGAGTGTTATGACAGCAGCGACGATGTTACAAGAACCCTATATGGAAGTGCTGGCGCGTTTAGGCGATGTGCAACAGCAGATCAATGAAGCAGTACGTCAATATGCAGTGCGACAGGCGCAGCACCAGATTTTAGATCTCGAAACTCGCGTCCAGAGTTGGGAAGCCAAGTATGGATGCAGCTATGACCTCTTTGCCTATCGCACGGCGACGGATGAAAGCTATGTCCATACCCTCAATGCGGCGACGCAAACGCAGGAATGGGAGGCCGATTTATTCACCTGGGAGTTTTACGCTACGGAGCTTAAGGAATGGCGTCAGCGACTCGCTACTTTGAGCGCGTAATCGCTCGTTGCCGTGAACTCTGTACAGGTGTGCAAGTTTTAGCGCGTGATGAACGTCCTGCGCGCGCATTGCTCAAAATCACGGCGCGCTATGGCGATTACGACATCTACATCACAGAAGTTGTCTTATTCGATGACGTGCGCAAATATGCCTACTATGTACTCCAAGCCGACAGCATTATTGCCGGATTCGATAATGCCCCAGACCCCGACGCGCTTAAGCTCAAATATGGCACGCATTACGCTCAACATCGTCTTGAGCTGATCCCACATCTGCACAGTGCAGCTAAAACCCAGGTGTCCTTGACGGATGCGTTAGAATTCGAGCAATTCATCGCCTGGATTGATCAGTATTTATAGCTACGCTGTCCATTCCCCATAGGAGATTCTACGATGAATGAACGTGACGGCATCCACACGCTAGTGCCCCGTGAACAAATGACCGAATCGGCGCGGAAGTTGCGCGATACGTATGCCCGCACGCCGGGAATTCCGCTGTTCAAGCGCGAGTTCGGCTATTACTGCCTGGAACGGTGGGCGGAGCAGGGGATGCCGCAGGATGTTCCGCTGGCAGAACTGTTCGACTACGACCCGCCGGGCCACTATCCCCTGGGGCAACTGGGCTGGTGCGAGGCGGCGTTCGATCCGATCTTCGAGACGGTCGTGCTCGAAGATCGCGGCGAGTACGAGTTAGAGCAAGACTTCGCCGGGCGGCACGTGCTCTACTTCAAAGGACGGCGCAGCGGCTTTATGCCGGAGTACGTGGATCATCCGGTGAAGGACCGCCGCACGTGGGAAGAGGACATCGTCTGGCGGCTCGACCCCACCACGCCATCGCGTTACGCCGACCTGGACGACCGTATGGCGCAGGCGCAGGCCGCCGCCGCGCAAGGGTTGATGATCTCCCAAAACCTCATCGGCGGCTATATGTACCTGCGCAGCCTCATCGGGCCGGCGGGCCTGCTCTACGCTTTCTACGATATGCCGGACGTGATTCACGCGGCGATGGAGGCGTGGTACAAGCTGGCCGACGCGGTCATCGCGCGCCACCAGCAGTATGTCACACTCGACGAGATTTACCTGGCGGAAGACATCTGCTACAATCGCGGCTGCTTGATTTCGCCAGCGATGATGAAAGAGTTTCTGTTCCCATACTACCAGCAGCTCATCGCCAACGCCAAAGCGCGCCAGCTTGATCCCACGCGCCACATCTACATTCAGATTGACACCGACGGCTACGCGGTCCCCGTCATCCCGCTCTACATCGAGGCGATTGGGATGGACGTGATGAGTCCCTTCGAGGTGGCGGCGGGGTGCGATGTGGTCGCTATTGGGCGACAGTATCCTGGTCTGGCGTTGTTCGGCGGCATTGACAAGCGCGTGCTGGCGCAAGGTCCGGCGGCGATTGACGCGATGGTGGAGCGCATCCTTCCGGCGCTGCGCGCGCGCGGCGGCTACATCCCCACCAGCGACCACGGCGTGCCGGAAGAGGTCTCGTATGCGAACTACCTGTATTATCGCCAGCGGTGTATCGAGTTAGGGGGATAAAAATCGTTGGAACGTTGGAACGTTCAAACGTTTCAACGTTCCAACGTTCTAACGTTCTAACGGAGGACAACTATGACGGAAAGAACATTTGTTGTTGAATACCGCTATCTCAACCTGCCAGTGAAGAATGGCGCGGAGAAGCGCGTGGTGCGGTTTGTGGTGGATAATGCGGAGGTGTACCGCTTCGACATCGAGTTGGCCGAAGGCGAACCGGATTTCTGGGTCTACGCGGACCTCGCGCCGTTCCAGGGGATGCAGTTAACGGTGGCGGCAGAAGACGTATCCGCTGCTGCGCTGGCGGCGCTCGTCCAAAGCGAGACGCCGGCGGGGACGGATGACCTGTACGGCGAGAAGTATCGCCCGCAGTTCCACTTCACCTCGCGGCGCGGCTGGCTCAACGATCCGAACGGACTGGTGTATTACGACGGCGTGTATCACCTCTTCTACCAGCACAATCCTTATGGCTGGGGATGGGGCAACATGCACTGGGGCCACGCCGTCAGCCGCGATCTGCTGCATTGGGAGGAACTCGGCGACGTGCTCTACCCCGATCCTCTGGGCGTGATGTTCTCCGGCTGCGCCGTGGTGGACTGGCAGAACACGACCGGTTTCCAGGACGGCGACGATCCGCCGCTGGTCTTGATTTACACCGCGGCGGGCGAGCCGTACACGCAATGCCTCGCCTACAGCACGGACGGCGGCGAGACGTGGGTCAAGTACGCCGGCAATCCCGTGCTCGGTCACATCGCCGGACACAACCGCGATCCGAAGGTGCTATGGCACGCGCCGAGCGCGCAGTGGGTGATGGCCCTTTATCTCGAGGACAACGATTACGCGCTGTTCGGCTCGCCCGATCTCAAGACGTGGCGCAAGCTGTGCGACGTCCACATCGGCGATGCGACCGAGTGCCCCGACTTCTTTGAATTGCCTGTGGACAATGACCCGGTGAACACGCGCTGGGTGTTCTGGGGCGCGAACGGCAATTATGTCCTCGGCAGCTTCGACGGCGAGACGTTCACGCCGGAAACCGACGTGCTGCGCTACGCTTGGAGCGGCAACAGCTACGCCGCGCAGACCTGGAGCGACACACCCGATGGGCGGCGCATTCAAATCGCCTGGCTGCGCGTCAACCTGCCGGGGATGCCCTTCAACCAGATGATGACCTTCCCCTGCGAATTGGCGTTGCGGACGACGCCGGAGGGCATCCGTTTGTGTAGTGAGCCGGTGCGCGAGAGCCAAAGTTTGTGGGATTGGGGCGTTCATTGGTCGAATGAAACGCTCGCGCCGGGTGAAATCCTGCTGGAAAATTTTCTCATCGTCGGCGACCGATTCGACATTTACGCCGAGTTGGACCCTGGCGCGGCGACGACGCTCAACTTTGTGGTGCGCGGCATCCCTGTGACCTACGCTGTGGCGCAACAAACCTTGACGTGCGCGGGCCGCACCATCCCTGTCCCCCTGCTGGACGGCATATTCCGCCTGCGCATGTTGCTGGATCGCGCCTCGCTGGAAATCTTCGGCGCGGATGGCCTAGTTGCGCTGCCGCTCGGCGTCATTCCGCCCGATGAAGACCACACGCTGCGTTTTTACGTGGAAGGCGGCCCGACCGGAGAGTTCCTTGTTGGCGCGCACACCTTGCTTTCCGTGTGGGCCGACGACGAGGAGGCAGACGAAGCGTGGAACGATGACGACGACATCCCCTTCTAGCGCAACGGCGCGCGCACACCTGACGCGCGGGTACACGCTTGCCCTGATCAGCGCCGCGTTCCTCTCCACCACGGCGATCTTCATCCGCTACCTGACGTTGACCTACGCCATTCCGCCGCTGGTGCTGGCCTTCTGGCGGGATGTTTTCGTCGTGCTCACGTTGCTGCCTGTGTTGAGCGTGCTGCGCCCGGCGCTGTTGCGCGTGGAGCGCCGCCATCTTCTCTACCTGGCGGCGTATGGCCTGGTGCTCTCGCTCTTCAACATCCTGTGGACGTTCTCCGTGGCGCTCAACGGCGCGGCGGTGGCGACGGTGCTGGCCTACTGTTCGGCGGCGTTCACGGCGCTGCTGGGCTGGCAGCTGCTTAAGGAGCGCCTGGATGCCGTCAAGTGGCTGGCGATTGCGCTGAGTCTGGGCGGCTGCGCGTTGGTCTCCGGCGTGTTCGCGCAGACGGCATTGCGCCTCAGCGTCAGCGGCGTATTGGTGGGGATGGCGTCCGGCTTGAGCTACGCGGCCTACAGCCTGATGGGCCGCTCGGCGGCGCAGCGCGGCCTGAATCCGTGGACGACGTTGTGTTACACGTTCGGCTTTGCGATGCTCTTTCTGTGCGGCTTCAACCTGTTGCCGGAGACGGTGATGCCCGGCGGAGCTGCCTCACTGGCCGACTTTTTCTGGCTCGGCCAGGCCTGGGCGGGGTGGGGCGTGCTGTTCCTGCTGGCGGCGGGGCCGACGGTAGCCGGGTTTGGGCTGTACAACGTCAGCCTGAGCTATTTGCCGTCGAGTGTGGTGAACTTGCTGGCTACGTCGGAACCGGTTTTCACCGCGGTCAGCGCCTACTTCCTGCTCGGCGAGCAGTTGAACGGGATGCAGATTGCCGGCAGCCTGCTGATCCTCTCCGGCGTCGTCGCCCTGCGGCTGTACGATGGCTGGCTCGCAAACCGGAATGGAACGACTGATCAACTTTCGTGATTTCGGCGGCTGTCTCACAGCGGACGGGCGGCGCGTGAAGACGGGCTACCTGTACCGCTCCGGGCACGTGGATCAGGCCAGCCGGCGCGACCGGGAAACCTTGCGCGCCCTCGGCATCAAGACGCTCGTTGACCTGCGTTCGGCGCGAGAGCGCAAGCAGGCGGCGCATCTGTGGCCCGGCGCGCGCGTGGTCTGGCTGCCGATGCCCTTCGACGAGATCACCCGCGCGCGTCTGAAGCCCTACCTCTTCCGCCGTGACGTGCGCGCAGCCGTGTTTGATATGGTCGAGAGCGTCTATGCGGACACCGTGGAGCACTCGTGCGCGCAGTTGGCGGCGCTTTTCACGCTGTTGCAGCAGCCTGAAGTCTACCCGGTGCTTATCCACTGTCGCGCGGGCCGGGATCGCACCGGCTTTGTCAGTGCCGTCATTCAACTGGCGCTCGGCGTGCCGGTGGAGGATGTGGTGACCGAGTATCTGCGTTCCAATGCCTCTCTATTGCCACGAGCGCGCCGCGCTCCAAAAGTGCTGCAAATCCTCACGCTGGGGCTGTTCTCGCCGGACAATTTGCGCGCCGTGTTCACCTCACAAGAACGTTATATGCGCACTGTCATCGGCAAGATTGAGGGCGAATGTGGGGGAATTGTGCGCTATCTGACGCAGTGTGGGGTGGCGGAGTGGCAGTTGGCGGCCTTGAAAGACCTGTTGTTGGAGCGTAGTGACGACTTCAGTCGTGTAAGGGGAAGCGACTGAAGTCGCTACTACGCTCGCCGTGTAGTAACGACTTCAGTCGTTTCTGTGAGCAGATGTCTAGGCCATCCCCACGCGCGCGTTTTCCTCGGCGGCGACGCGGATCCCCTCCGCCTCGTTTACGCGGGTGAGCAGGAGGATGCCGCCAATGAAGAACACCATCAGCGAGATGATGCTCAGGCGGCTCGATCCCATCAATTGCCCGACGACGCCAAACAGCAGCGGGCCGACGATCCCGGCGAACTTGCTGGACACGTCGTAGAAGCCGAAGAATTCCGCGCTGCGCGCTTTGGGCGCCATCACCCCGAACAGGCTGCGGCTGAGCGCCTGCGTGCCGCCCTGCACCATCCCCACGCCGAAGGCGAGCGCCCAGAAGTGCCACGGCTGGCTCATAAAGAAACCGCCCACCATCAGCAGCGCGTACCAGGCCAGCCCCACCATAATCGAGCGTTTGGTGCCGAGTTTGTGGCTGAACTTGCCGAAGAGCAGCGAGAAGGGGATGCCCACAAATTGCGTCAGCAGCAGCGCGCCGATCAGGTCCGTCATTCCGATGCCGATTTCCGCCCCGTAAATCGTCGCCATCTTGATGACCGTCCCGATGCCATCGTTGTAAATCCAGAAGGCGATCAAGAACTTGAACAGTTCGCCATACTTGCGGATTTCGTGCATGGTTTGCCCGATGCGCTGGAAGCTGGCGCGCACGGGATTGACGCCCGCGCCGATGCCCTCGGTGTTGGCGCGCGGCTCGGGGACGCGGCGCAGCAGCGGGATGGTGAAGATGGCCCACCAGATCGCCACCGTGAAGAACGACAGGCGCGGCCCCAGGCTGCTGCCCTTCCAGATGACCATAATCATCACTAGGTTGACGGCGAGCAGAATGCCGCCGCCCAGGTAGCCGAGCGCGTAGCCTTTGGAGGACACGTAATCAATCTCGTCCTCATTGGCGACGTGCGGCAAGAGCGAATCGTAGAAAATGTACGAAGCGGCCAGGCCGATGGAACCCAGGAAGAACAGGATCAGCGTGGGCCAGACCATTCCCGCGTCCATAAAGACCAACAGGGCCGTGGCAAGGATGCCGATCCCGGCGAAGGTTGCCAGGAGCCGCTTCTTGTTCCCCATATAATCGGCGATGCCGCCCAGGATCGGCGCCAGCAGCGCGGAGACCAGCAGCGCGATGGAGTTGGTGTAGCCCCAATACACCGTTGGCAGGTTCCCGCCTAGTCTTCCGGCAATGACGCTCTCGAAGAAGGCCGGCAGGACGGCGGCTTCAATCGTTGTCGAAAAGGCCGAGCTGCCCCAGTCATACATACACCAGGCGTTGATCATTTGTTGTTGCACAAAGGTTTTCGCAGACTTGACATTCATTGGTTGAGTTCCTTTCGTTGAGTGGATAATTTCATTGTGAAACGTAAAACGTGAAATGTGATGCGTAAGGCGTCGTTTACGCTTTACGTTTTATTTTTTGCCAGGGGTAAGGTGAAATAAAAGGTGCTGCCATGTCCTACTTCGCTTTTGACGCCGACTTGCACGTTTAGTTTTTCGGCGATGCGCCGCACAATAGACAGCCCCAGTCCGTGCCCCTTCACATTGACTTGCTCCAGCCGGGTGAAGGGGGTGAACAGGCGAGCTTGCTCTTCCGGCGTTAGTCCTTTGCCGTTATCGCGCACCCAGAAGCGGACATAGCCATCGGCAAGCCTGGTCGCGCCGATTTCGACACGCGGCGGCGTTCCCCCGTATTTGATGGCGTTGCTGACGTAGTTGACCAGGATTTCTTCGACCCAGGGTGGGTAGCTTATCGCGCTCGGCCAGCAATCCGGGGTGATAATTTCTGCTTTGTTCTCCAGGATGGCATTGGCAAGCCGGCGTTGGATGTCTTCCATAATATCGGACAGGTTGAGCGTCTCTTTGGGCACGTCCTCAAGCTGCCGCACGCTGGCTAACAACAACAACGCATCAACGATGCTGGCAATCTTGTTCCCATTTTGTGCGATGATGCTGCAATAATAGCCAAACTTGTCAGCGGGAATTTTGTCGTAACGCTTTTCCAGCAGGTCGCTAAAGCCAATGATGGAGGCGAGAGGCGATTTCAAATCGTGGGCTACCGTATGCGCGTAAGCATCCAATTCTTCATTGCGCTTCTCGAGTTCGATGGTGCGTTGGTAAAGCGCATCTTGCGCTTGCTGTCGTTCGATGATTTCCGCGCGCAGTGCAGCCGTGCGTTCTATAACCAACTCTTCGAGCTGTTGATTGATGTGGGTAAGTTCGGCGGTACTCTGGGCGATGACGAGCTCGACGACTTTGGAGGGGAGGGCGATCGCAAAGGCAAAGAATACCGGCAGCACAATGTCCGCCGGCGGCAGCCGGTAGAGAAGCCCCAAGAGCAGGACGATAACCGATGTCGCAATGGCGTATTGTAGGGCGGGACGGAATCCCAATACCAGACCCAATGAGAAAATTCCTACATGAAACATAAATCGGATGGGCAGGTGGTTTGATTGAATCCGCAGGATATACCATAGTAGCCCCGCCAGACAGACTAAGGTTGTCCAGGAGAAAGTGAGCATGGCGTGCGACAACGACAGCGGCAGCTTCTTGAGCGCATATACCGCAGCGGCTCCGATAGCGAGCATCAAGACAATGTATAATGCGTCAATCGGTTCTTTGTGTATTGTTCGGTTGATGGCGTGGAGGGTCGCGCCCAAGCTGGTGAGTATGACATATCCGACAAAGATCCACCGGGCTGTATTGACACGGGCTTTGTCTCCTGGTAAGGTATTCATTCTATTCCCAGAAAGTTCCTGCTTTAATCACAACGCCGCTCTCGCGCTCCTCATCATAGATGTGCCACCAACTTTTGACCACGTGCTGCAGCCGCTTGTTTTTGAAGGCGCTAAGAAAGGCTGCTTTCTCCTCTTCGGTAAGATCGCCATAAGGGCAGGCTGCAAAGACAGTTTCAAGTCCTTGCGCTTCCGCTTCCTGTACGAAATTTCGGGAAAGGAAAACCTGACCTGCCAGCCATAACATATCCTGATGACCCTTTAACATAGTGCTCCTTTCGTATCATGTCCGCTCCATCCCTGGCTGGAACGGGGATGATAGGCCACGCCAGGGCGTCAATATCCAGATAAGTGTTATTTTATGTCGTTTTGTATTTTATACCAGAAGGTAATTGCCGGATCGAGAAATCATACTACAATACTTCAGATTGTTACAAAACCTTTGTCAGGGCAACAGAAGGGGGAAGATGAATACCGCAGCTTTAGTTGAAGTTCAAAACCTGTACAAGCGTTACGCGCCTGACGCCCCCTACGCCGTGGACGATGTTTCCTTCGAGATTCACACGGGTGAGCTATTTAGCCTGCTCGGTCCTAACGGCGCGGGCAAAACGACGACCATCTCGATGATCAGCACGCTGCTCAAACCGACGGGCGGCGCGGTGCGCGTGGACGGCCACGACGCCCAGCGCGACCCGATGGCCGTGCGGCGCGTTATCGGCGTTGCGCCGCAAGAGCTGGCGCTCTACGACGACCTGTCGGCGCACGAAAACCTGCGTTTCTGGGGCGAGATGCGCGGTCTGCACGGCGCCGAGTTGGCGCAAGAGATCGCCGAAAAGCTGGCGCTGATGGAACTGACCGACCGCGCCAAAGACCGCGTCGGCACGTTCTCCGGCGGGATGAAGCGCCGCCTCAACCTGGCCGTGGCGCTGCTCGGCCATCCCAAACTGCTGATACTCGACGAACCAACCGTCGCCATTGACCCGCAAAGCCGCCGCTACATCCTCGACTGGGTGAAAAAGCTGCGCGCGCAGGGCGTGACGATCCTCTACACCACGCATTACATGGAAGAAGCCCAGGAGTTGAGCGACCGCATCGGCATCATTGACCACGGCAAGCTCATCGCCCTGGGGACGTTGGATGAACTGATCCCGCTTGTGGGCCAGCACGAGACGCTGCGCCTGCAACTGCTGCAAGAGCACGGCGGCGCGGAACTGGCGGCGGCGCTCCCCGCGTTGGATGGGGTGATTGCCGCCAGCGCGACCGATGGCGAGGTGCTCGTCAACGTCACCTCGACGGAAGCGACCCTGGCTGCCGTCATCGGCGCGGCGACGGGCCTGGGCCTGAGCGTCCGCACCATCGAAATCCGCGAGCCGAACCTGGAAGCCGTCTTCCTTTACCTGACCGGGCGCGCGTTGCGGGATTGACGAGGGCGTATGCGCAAACTGGTCGTTCTCGCGTTCAAAGAAGTGCTGGTCGCGTTCCGCGATGTGGGCGCCTTGCTGACGATGCTGGCGACGCCGCTGGCGCTCACGCTGGTGATGATGGCCGCGTTCGGCAGCGGCAGCAACAGCAACCCGATCTCCGACATTCCCGTACTCTTGTTGAACCAGGACGCGGGGACGTTTGGGCAGGCGCTCACCGACATCTTCTTCTCTGCCTCGGTGGGCGATCTGGTGACGCCGACGCTCGTTGAAGACGAAGCCGCGGCGCGCGCGCGTGTGAATGCCGACGAAGTCGCCGCGCTGGTCGTCATCCCGGAGGACTTCAGCGCGCGCGTCTTCCCGTTCGGCGTGCGGGCGCAGACATTGACCGGCGTGGATGTGACCACCCTCGCGCCGGATGCCACGTTGACGCCGGAGCAGCAGGCCGGGTTCGCGCAAGCCTTTATGGAGAGCCAATCCCCATCCGAGCCGGTCGTCGTCGAAATCTACGCCAGCCCCGATTGGCGCATCAGCGCGCTGATCGTCAAAGCCATCGTCAGCCAGGGGCTTGAGCGGCTCAACATCCAGATTGCGGGGACGACCACCATCGTCACCCGGCTGATGGCGGGGATGCTCCAGGCCGGGCAATCCGACGCGGATGTAGCTGCGGCGATGCGCGCTATGCAGCCCGGCGCCGCCGGACAGGAAGCCGCCGGCGGCGCGGACGTCGAACTGCCCATCAAGCTAATAACAACGTCGGCGACGGGGCGCGGCTTTAGCTGGCTCGGCTATTATGCGACAAGCATGGCGGTGTTGTTCCTGATGTTCGCCGTGACCGCCGGTGGGCGCACGCTGTTAGCGGAACGGCAGCGCGGCACATTGCCCCGGCTGCTGATTTCCCCGACGCCCGCGTTGACCATTCTGCTCGGCAAGATGGGCGGGATCGTGTTGACCGGCGTGTTGCAGATGCTCATTCTCTGGGGGACAACCGCGCTCATCGGCGCGTACTGGGGGCATCCGGGCGGCGTGCTGTTGACGATTGTGCTGCTCGTGATCTGCGCTTCGAGCGTTGGCGCGCTCATCTCCGCGTGGGCGCGGACGCCGGGACAGGCCAGCGCCATCGGTTCGGCGGTGACGCTGATCGGCGGCGCGCTCTCCGGCAGCTTCTTCGTTCGCTGGAACCTGCCGCAGTGGGTGCAAGTCTTCAGCCTCGTCACGCCCAATGCCTGGGGCATCGAAATCCTCTCGCGCCTGCAGGCCGGCCGCGCCCCTTCCGCCATCCTCCCCTGGCTCGGCGGCATGATCCTGCTTACCATTCTCTACTACGGTGTGGCGTTGGTGGGATTTCGCCGGCAATTCAAGTGATTGGTAATTGGTAATCGGTAATCAGGGAAGTAGCGACAACTCTTAACTCTTAACTCTTGACTCTTTACCCATTACCCTACTCAAGGAGTTGCAGATGTATCGTCTCTGGGGCATCATTCGCACAGAATTTTTGCGGCGGTTTGACGGACCGATGGCCTGGGTCTTCTTCTTGCTGCTGCCGTTCCTGTTCACCGCGGCGGTGGGCGCTGGCTTGAGCGGGATGATGAACGACGCGCCGCCGGAAGAGGTGCGCATCCGCCTGGCGGTGATCCAGCAGGACGAAGGCCCGGTGGTGGACGCGCTCTTCGCGGCGTTAACCGGTGTGAACTTCGATGTGGAAGTGGTGGATACATTTCCCGACGACACCTTTGGCCTGATCGTCCCGGCGGAGTTCTCTGAGCGTTTATTGGACGGCGACGAAGTGACACTCACCCTGCGCATCCGCAGTGACAGCAGCAACACGCCAGCCGTCGAACAGGCGGTGCGGGCCGCCATCGGACGGGTGGGTGGCGCGGCGCTCGTCGCGCGGGCCGGGGTGGCCCAGGCGCGCGATGCGAACTTGGTCGCCACACCGGAAGACGAGGCCACACTCTTCTCCGAATTGCTGCTCGACACGCTCGCTGCCGTCGAAACCCCCGCGGCAGTGGCGAACGTCGTCTGGCCGGCAGGCGTGACGCTGGAAACGGAAACGCGCGACATGGCAAACAGCGCCGAGCACGCTTCCGCCGGGCAGATCGTTACCTGGGTGCAGATCACCTTGCTCAGTGCGGCGGAGGTGTTGGTGGACGAGCGCCTGAGGGGCACGCTCAAGCGGATGCTGGTGATGCCCACCTCGCGCGCGCTCATCCTCGGCGGCAAAGTGCTGGCGACGGTGCTTGCGGGGTTGTTGCAGATCGCCATTCTGCTCATCGGCGGCGCGGCGGTGTTCAACGTGGGATGGGATAGAGCGCCGCTGGCGGTGACGGCGGTTTCCCTCGCATTTGCGCTGGCTGCGGCAGGGATGGGCTTGCTGCTGGCGACCATTGTGAAGACCGGCGGGCAGGCCAGCAGCGCCGTCGTGGGTCTTTCGATGACGATGGCGGCGTTGGGCGGCGCGTGGTTCCCGCTGGAAGTGACGCCGCCGCTCTTCCGCCAGATCGTGCGAGTCCTTCCTGCCACCTGGGCTGTGCGCGCCTACGAAGACATCCTGGCGCGCGGCGCGACGTTCGCCGATGTCTTGCCGACCGTCGGCGTGCTGCTCGGCTTCGCCGTCCTGTTCACCGTCATCGGCGTGCTGCGTTTCAACCGGTATGAGTAGAACGTTCAAACGTTATGGAGGAACCTATGCAACCACGCGACATCATCCTGGCAAACATCAACCACGCAAACCCGCCGCGCGCGGGGATGACGTTCGACCGTGGGCGGGTGAACGATATGCTCGGCTGTGGCGTCCATCCCCACGGCTACGAGCAGAAACGCTGGACCGATGGCCCGCGCGAATACTACGACGACGAGTGGGGCAACCTCTGGGTGCGGATGCGCGATGGTTCGCTCAAGGGCGAAATCTTCAAGCCGGCCATTGAAGACTGGTCGCAGCTTGATGACTTGCAGCCGCCGGATTACTCGCATCCCGATTGCGCCGCGTTTATGACGGCGCTCTTCGCCGAACCCACGGATCGCTTCAAAATCGCCTATATCGGCGGGTGGATTTTCGACAACGCGCGTTACCTGCGCAAAATGGAAGTCTACTTCGCGGATATGGCGCTCTACCCCGACGAACTCAAACGGATGCACCAGATCGTCGCGGATGTCTACGAGCAGAAGATTCACCTGGCGGGCAAGGCCGGGGCGGACGGCATCATGATCGGCGAGGACATGGGTACGCAGACGGGCTTGCTCTTCAGCCCCAAGATGTTCCGCGAGTACTTCAAGGCGATGTATACGCGCTTGATGAGCATTGCCCACGACTATGGGATGAAGGTGCTGATGCACTCCTGCGGCCAAAACTGGGCCATCGTGCCCGATTTGCTCGACGCTGGCGTGGATGCCTTCCAGTTCGATCAGCCCGCGCTCTACGATATGCCCAGGCTGGCGGCGTTGCTCAAAGAGCGCAAAGCCGCGCTGTGGAGTCCGGTGGACATCCAGAAAATCCTTCCCACCGGCGACCGCGCGACTATCGAAGCCGGCGCGCGGCAGATGTACGACATCTTCGAAGGCGGCCTGATCTGCAAGAACTACCCCGACCTGCACGGCATCGGTGTCGAACCCGAATGGGATATGTGGGCCTACGACGCCTTCTGCGAGAAAGCTGGCCTGCCCCTTTTTGTCAACGGATTAAGCGGATTTTAATGGATTTTTTTCCCTTACTTCTTAACTCTTAACTCTTTCCTCCCTCCTCCCTGTTTGACAAATTCCGCCCCTGTGGTATTATCCGCATCGTTCAGGGGGCGTAGTGTAGTGGTTAACATGTCGGCCTGTCAAGCCGAAGATCGCGGGTTCAAGTCCCGTCGCTCCCGTGGAAGTATGAAAGAGCGACTTCGAGAGTTTATCGAAGTCGCCCTTTTTGTTTTCTAAGGGACAAACCACAGACCATAAGATATTGGATCTTTCCAGGGCACTTCCCTTCTGGTTTAAGGTCCTATCATTCTTCAACGCACGCTCACCGCCCCCGTCTCGGGGGCGGGTATGGCCGGGCGGCGAGCATAGTTTTCGTTCTCCGCTACCGCGCAACGCGCCCCCGGGGACGGGGGCGCAGAGCGAAGGCTCCGCTGTGAGCGAGAATGATAAAGCCCTGCCTTCTGGTTTTTTTGTTGCGCCTCTTCATTTTCTGTGCTATACTGACTTGTATAGATTGTATTCTGAGGTAGCACACCATTAGGCACAAGACCTCGAGTCTCCCGACGCCACCTCTCCGGTATATCCTACTGTGCCAATACCTTTCGTTTCTTTAATGTCCTTGCGAATATAATCAGGTCATGCAACAGAATCATAGTCGTCGCGCCGTCAGGACGCGATGTATGCGAGATCATCGATGTTGTATACCAGTTATGAAAGGAAGTGCCACAATGAATATTCGCGTTGCGTTCAGTTGGATGATGATTTTCTCGTTATTGTTGGCTGGGCTAACGACGACCCCCGCACAGACAGCAGAACTATTGAATGAAAATGGGGCGATTGATCTCATCCCCCGCCTATTGACAATTCGAAGTTCTGTCAACCCTAGCCCATTAGGCGCTTCAGTGCCGGTTGGTGGCTCCATCCTCACGCATACCACCTGGATCAGCAGCAATGTGTATGTGGTGAACAACAACATCGGCATTGCGTCTGGTATTACGTTGACCATTGAGCCGGGGACGGTGATCTCATTTACCGGTAACTATACGCTGACCGTAGGGGGGACGTTATTTGCCGATGGCGAGGCGGCCCATCCGATCACATTCACCGCTCGGCCCGGACTGGCCTGGAGTCGCATTTACTTTAACGACTCCAGCGTGGATGCCACTGCCGATGCCGCTGGCGTCTTTCAGAGCGGCAACCTTTTGCGTCATGTTCGAGTGGAGGGTGCCGTTAGTGGGATCGGATGCATTAATGTTACGCCGTACCTTGACCATGTGACTCTGACCGGCGGTGGGATAGACTGCACCGGAGGCGATACGCCGCTGTGGATAAAAGATAGCGACTTGAGCGGTGACGTACAGATTAGCGAGGGAAGCAGGGTAGATAGCCTTTTAGGGACGTGGAGGGCGCGTCCCGATATGCCGACTGTGCGTTCTTATGCAGGTACGGTAACCGCATCAAATGGCCGGATCTATGTTATTGGAGGCTGGAATTGGGGCCCTCTGGCAACAACAGAGGAATATAATCCGGCAACAGATACATGGACAACTCGTACTCCCATGCCAACTGCGCGAGGTCTGTCGGGTGTGGTTGCTGCAAGCAACGGCAAGATCTATGTCATTGGGGGACTGCAAGCTGAGGGAGTAGCTTCATCGGCTGTGGAGGAATACGATCCGGCGACGGATACTTGGACTACTCGGGCCAGTATGCCGACGACGCGTTGTAATTTAGCAGCAGCAATGGCGCCAAATGGGCGGATCTACGCCATCGGGGGATCCAATGGCCCAAACATTCTGGCAGTAGTAGAAGAATATGATCCATTGACAGATGCATGGACACCCCGGACCCCGATGCCTACTTCACGCCGCAACCTCGCTGTTGTAGCGGCACCAAATGGCCGGCTCTATGCTATTGGAGGAACCGGTAGTGCAAACGCTAATCTCCCGACGGTTGAAGAATATAATCCTGCGGCGGATACCTGGATACCCCGCGCCTCAATGCCCACTGGGCGTTTAGGAATGGGCGTGGCCCTTGCTTCCAACGGTAATATTTATGTAATTGGGGGGAGTGTTAACGATGGAACGTCTGGAATAGCGACTGTGGAGGAGTATAATCCAGTGCTGGATATTTGGATGTCCCGTGCTTCTATGCCCACCGCGCGCACTGGACCTGGAGTGGCGGTCGCACCGGATGGTCAACTTTATGCTGTAGGAGGTCATACTGTTTGGGAATACCCTCTGGCAACGGTAGAAGAATTCACATTGGCCCCCGAGTCGTATGGTTATCATATTTTGTCTAATCATCTTCGTGGTAATCTCTCCTTGCCCCAACAAGCTGAGGCGCGAGACAATATACTCTCTGGCGGCGGGATTAGCGCAGGAACAGGCAGTGTCCTACACCACAACACCATCGAAGGTGCGTCTGGCTGGGGCATTGATGCCAGCGGCTGTATTACTATTGAGCATAACCGGTTGATCGGCAATGCCAATGGAATCCGCGCCGATAGGGGGACGCTCCAAGGGAACCTGATCGCCAACTCCGGAGGCGTGGGCTTGCAGCTTAGCGGCAATGCCACGGTGATCAGCAATACCCTGACCGGCAATGCGGGCAATGCTATTATCATTGCCAGTGGAACGCCTGTCTTAACGGCCAACAACCTGGAATTGAACCACGGCGCTTACGATGTGGTGAACAACACAACCAACGCCATCGCCGCCGCCGGCAACTGGTGGGGCACTACCGATGCCGCGACGATTGAGAGCCGGATATACGACTTAGTAGACGATTTCAACCTGGGACAGGTCGCTTACACGCCCGCGTTGACTGGCCCGGTACAAGACGCGCCAGCCTATGTGCGAAGTGTGACCATTTCGCCCAACCCGGCCGGATTGGGACCGACTACGTTTGATGTGGCGTTTAGCCGGCCGATGGATACGGCGATTGATCCGCAGATGACTTTTGCGCCGACCAAAAACGATGTTTGGACAGTAAGGACCAGCATGCCAACTAGTTGGGGTTTGGGAGCAATTACCACCAGCAATGGCAAGATTTATATCATCGGGAACGACAAAGTCGATGAGTACGACCCAGCCATGGATACCTGGTCTACCAAGACCGGCATGCTGACCTTGCGGGGTGGGTTGGGTGCGGCTACCGCCAATAACGGCAAGATTTATTTAATTGGGGGAACGGATAACGGGGGAGTAAGTGCTTTGTCTACCGTTGAGGAATATGACCCGGCTACGGACACTTGGGCCACCAAGGCCAGTATGCCGACCGCGCGTTGGGGCTTGAGCGTAGTCGCCGCCAGCAATGGGAAAATTTATGCTATCGGTGGATATAATGAAGTGTACCTGCCAACGGTTGAGGAATATGATCCATCCACTAATACGTGGACAACCCGTGCCAATATGCCTACCAGACGCCGCGGAATGGGCGTGGCTGTTACCGGTGATGGTAAGATTTACGCTATCGGTGGGGAGCATGAGTTTTCATACCTGGCTACAGTCGAGGAATATAATCCATTTCTGGATACCTGGGCCACCAAAGCCAGTATGCCAACTGCACGCGTGTGGGTAGGTGCAGCTACTGCCAATAATGGAAAGATTTATGCCATTGGGGGTGCGAGTGGTGAGGCTTCTGTCGAGGAATACAACCCGGCCACGAATACATGGGTGATTAAGCCTAATCTGTACAAAGGACGTTATGGCATAGGTGTGGCTAGGGCCGATAACGGTAAAATTTACGCCATTGGGGGCTACGATGGTCGTTATTACTTGACACGAGTTGATGAATACACACCGCCTGGTTGGGGAACACAACCGTTGATCGGAAGCCCTGAATGGCTTGACCCAACTCACTTCCGTACGTCTTGTGACATCACCCCGCTCGTCCCGCACGGTACATATACCCTCACCATCTTTGGCGCGTCCAGCTCCGACGGTTTCGAAATCGCGCCAGCCTCTAACTTTACCTTTACTGTCAGTTACCCCACCGTCCGGTTCGACGCTGCCGCCTATAGCGTGAGTGAGAGCGCTGGTACAGCCACGATGACTGTGACCCTGGATATTTCCCCCACACAGGTAGTCACTATTCCCTATACAACCATTGATCATACCGCCATCGCCGGGATTGACTATGTGACGACCACGGGCGCGCTCACGTTTACGCCCGGACTGACGCTCACCACGTTCGCTGTCCCTATTCTCGATGACGCGTTGGACGAATCAGACAAGGCACTCACCGTGACGTTGGGCAATCCGATCAGTGTAGCTGTAGGCATCCCTGGTGTGGCGGTGTTGACGATTATGGATGATGATCCCCCGCCCGAAGTTCAGTTCAGCGCGGCGGTATACAGCGCGGATGAAAGTGGCGGCGCAGCCTCCATTACAGTAACGCTCAGCGGGGCTTCCACCTTTACCGTCACGGTAGACTACGCCACCAGCGATGGGACGGCGACGGCGGGAAGCGACTACACAGCCATAGGTGGCGCCCTGACCTTCGCCCCTGGTCAGACTGTGCAGACTTTTAAGATTCCCGTTCTCGATGATGCTCTCGATGAAACCGACGAGACGCTCACGATGACGTTGAGCAATCCCGACAACGCCACGTTGGGGACACCCAACCCGGCCACGCTGACGCTGCTAGACGACGATGACCCGCCGACGGCGCAATTCAGCGCGGCAGCCTACAGCGTCGGAGAAAGCGCCGGAACGGTCAGCCTCACAGTCACGCTCAGCGCGGTTTCGGGCAAGACGGTGACGGTAGACTACGCCACGAGCGACGGGACGGCGACGGCGGGAAGCGACTACATAGCCATAGGTGGCGCCCTGACCTTCGCCCCTGGCCAGACTGTGCAGACTTTTGAGATTCCTGTTCTCGATGATGCTCTCGATGAAACCGACGAGACGCTCACGATGACGTTGAGCAATCCCGACAACGCTACGTTGGGCACACCCAACCCGGCCACGCTGACGCTGCTAGACGACGATGACCCGCCGACGGCGCAATTCAGCGCGGCAGCCTACAGCGCGGATGAAAGCGCCGGCACGATCCTCATCACAGTCACGCTCAGCGCGGTTTCGGGCAAGACGGTGACGGTAGACTACGCCACGAGCGATGGGACGACGACGGCGGGAAGCGACTACACCGCCGCGAGTGGCGCCCTGACCTTCGCCCCTGGCCAGACTGTGCAGACTTTTGAGATTGCCGTTCTCGATGATGCTCTCGATGAAACCGACGAGACGCTCACGGCGACGTTGAGCAATCCCGACAACGCCACGTTGGGGATGCCCAACCCCGCCACGCTGACGCTGCTAGACGACGATGGGCCGGAAGTGGCATTTGGCGCAACCGGTTATAGTGTGAACGAAGGGGATGGTTATGCGGTTATCAGTGTCACCCTGAGCTATGCCTCGGTTCAGACCGTCACGGTAGCCTATGCAACCAACAACGGCACGGCTACGGCGGGAAATGACTACATACTCACTGAGGGCAAATTGACATTCGCGCCGGGAGATCAGATTTCGACGTTCAGCGTACCCATCAGCGACGATGACACATTGCTGGAACCGGATGAAACGTTGACGTTGGTTTTGAGCGACCCCAGCCGGGCTACCTTGGGAACACCGATCACAGCCACGTTGACCATCGTTGAAAATGACCTGAACGTTCCCCCTGTCGAAATTGTTGCGCCGCCGGATCCGTCACAACCGGTTACGGTTTCCATCAATACCCCGGCTGGCGTCGTCGAGATTGTACTGGAAGATGTGCGCGCTGGTGGGACGATCACGGCGCTTGTGTCGGTCACTCCGCCGAATCAGCCGCCAAGCAATTTCACGCTTCTCGGCATCCATTATGAAGTGACAATTTCAGGCATTGACTTTGCTCAAGCCACGATACGCTTCCCCTATCGTGACTCGGATGTTGTCGCCGCAGGTGTGGCCGAAGAGTCCCTACGTTTGCTGCACTTCGAGGACGGTCATTGGAAAGATATTACCACCGACTTGGACACATCCGCTAATATCATCACGGGCGTTACCGAGGACTTCTCGCTCTTCGTTATCGGTGTCCAGAATATGCAAGGCTGCGCCATCAGCTTGAACAGCGGCGCCGCTTATACCGGACGATTGAACGTGCAGGTTTTCTCAAATATGCCTGACGCGGCGGAGATGCTGGTCAGCAATGACGCTGGCTTCACCGGAGCGCAGTGGCGACCTTACCATTCGGCGCTTGATTGGATAATCACCAATCCCGGCGACCGAATCGTCACTTTGTTGGTCTATGTGCGTTTCCGTGACATCAATGGCAATCTTCTGTGTAGTGGTCTGAGCCTTAACGATGACATTATCTACGACCCACTGGCGCCAAGTATCATCTCGGTCATCATCCAACCGGGCCAGATGGATGCGTTGACAATGCCGGCATCAGATACGATCACCTTGCAACTATCTGCTGCAGATCAGCAGGGGGGCAGTGGCATAGCCGACATGCAAATTGGCGCCGATGCTAATTTCACCGGCGCGCGCTGGCAACCCTTCAATACAACAGCACAAGCGATCGCGCAGCCGGGCGACGAAGTCTACGCGCGTGTCAGAGATGGGGTTGGCAACGTATCCGCTGCGGCCATGATCCACATAACGGGACGTTTTTACGTCTACTTGCCGTTGGTCGTGCGTTGAGTCGGCGCTCTGCTGCAAGGTCAGTCCTGGGAATTCTGTGAGGAGTGGGGACTTCATGGGTCGGGGCAAGCGTTTTTTTGCGTTTGCCCCGGCTTGTTATATACTCTTTGTGTACCGATCGGTCACAAGGATTGACGATGGAGAATGACAATGTCCAACCTTAGCCCCAACGCCCTCATCCGCAGCGCGCTCTTCCCCGAGCCGGTTCAGGTGATCGCCGTGGTCCCCCTTGGCGATGCGGTGAAGCTGTATGGCAAGGGGCTGCAAACAGGCCATCTGTACGAGCCAGTGTTGACCCCAGAGCAGGTCGCCGCATTGGAACACGCGCCAGAGACGCAACCGTTCGACGGCGATGCGGCGCGCTTCCGGTTGGCGGTGGAGGCGTTGCGCCTGGGGCTGGCCTACGAATACGATCCCTACTTCGCGCTCTCCATCGCCCGCATCGATCCGCTGCCGCACCAGTTGGAGGCCGTCTACGATTACTTCCTCAAGTTGCCGCGTATCCGCTTCCTGCTGGCCGACGATCCCGGCGCGGGCAAGACGATTATGGCGGGCCTGCTCATCAAGGAACTCAAGGCGCGCGGGCTGATCAAGCGCATTTTGATCGTTGCCCCGGCCAATCTGACCTTCCAGTGGCAGCGGGAATTGCTCGACAAATTCCACGAGCGGTTTGACGTGGTGCGCGGCGCGGTGCTGCGGGCGACTTACGGGTCCAATCCCTGGCAGGAGTGCAACCAGGCCATCACCTCGATTGCGTGGGTGGCGCGGATCGAAGACGCGCGCGATAGTCTCTTGCGCAGCCATTGGGATTTGATCGTGGTAGATGAGGCGCACAAGATGAGCGCCAGCGACGAAAGCCACAAGACACTGGCCTACCAACTGGGCGAGGCGCTCCGCGACCGCACCGATCATTATCTGCTGATGACGGCGACGCCGCACAAGGGCGATCCGCGGAATTTCAGTCTTTTCTTGCGGTTGCTGGATAGCGACGTCTACGCCGATGTGAAGAGCCTCGAACTGGCGTTGGAGCAGCGGGAAGCGCCTTTCTACCTGCGGCGCGTCAAGGAGGCGCTGGTGACGTTTCCCAACCCGGAGACCGGCGCGGTTAGTTCGCTGTTCACGCAGCGCAATGTGCGCACGATCCGCTTCGAGATTGACGCGGAGGAGTGGGATTTCTACGATGCACTGACGCGCTACGTGGAGGAGCAGTCGGTGCAGGCGGCGGCGGATGATTCGGCGCGTGGACGGGCGTTGGGCTTTACGATGGCGCTGTTGCAGCGGCGCTTCGCGTCGAGTGTCTATGCGGCGCGGCGTAGTCTGGAACGGATGCGCGACCGCCGCGAGAAAGTGTTGGCCGACCCAGAAGGCTACCGCCAGGCGCAGATCCGGGGCAAAATCCCGGACGACTTCGACGAGTTGCCTGAGGATGAACAGGACGCCATCCTCGAAGAACTGGAACAGGCCGTGGCCTCCGTGGACCCGGCAACGCTGCGCACTGAAATCGGGGAATTGAACCGCTTGATTGTACAGGCGCAGGCGCTCGAAGGGCGGGTGGTGGAATCCAAGCTGCTGAAGCTCAAGCAGGTGTTGCAGGACGAGGGCGTTTTCGCCGATTCGACGACGAAGCTCCTCATCTTCACCGAGCACAAGGACACGCTGGATTATCTGGTGGGCCGGCTGCGCGGTTGGGGACTGACGGTGACGCAGATTCACGGCGGGATGCCGGTGGGCGACGAGAACACGCCCGGCACGCGCATCTACGCCGAGCGCGAGTTCAAAACGTCTTGCCAGGTGTTGGTGGCAACGGAGGCCGCCGGCGAGGGGATCAACCTGCAATTCTGCTGGCTGATGGTCAACTACGACATCCCCTGGAATCCGATGCGCCTGGAACAGCGGATGGGCCGCATCCACCGCTACGGGCAGGAGAAGGATTGCCTGATCCTCAACTTTGTGGCGACGAACACGCGCGAGGGTCGTGTGCTGGAACGGCTTTTCGAGCGCATCGCGCAGATCGAGCACGACCTCGACCCGCAGCACACGGGCAAGGTTTTCAACGTGTTCGGGGATGTGTTACCGGCGAACCAGTTGGAGCGGATGGTGCGCGAGATGTACGCCCGCAATCTGACTGAGGCGGTGATCCTGGAACGCATCGTGGCGCAGGTGGACACCGCCCGCTTCCAGCGCATCACGCACTCGGCGCTGGAGGGCCTGGCGAGGCGCGAGTTGAACCTGTCGGCCATTATGGGCAAATCCGAGGCCGCGAAAGAGCGCCGTCTGGTGCCTGAGGTGGTCCAGGATTTCTTTATCCAGGCCGCGCCATTGGTGGGTGTCACCGTGCGCCCGGTGGGACGGCGCACCGGCAGCCTGCATCCCGCGCCGCCGCGTGTGTACCAGGTGGGACGGGTGACGCGCACCCTTTGGCCGGTGGGCGAGCGTCTGGAACCACGTTTTGGTAAGTTAGCCCGCGAGTATGGCCGTATCGTCTTCGACAAAGCCGCTCTGTCGGGCGATGCGACGCTGGACTGGGTGACGCCGGGCCATCCGTTGTTTGAGACGGTGCGCGCGGCTCTGCTCGATCTAGCGCAGCCTGATTTGGAGCGCGGCGCGGTTTTCTACGATCTAAACCGGGCGGAACCGGCGCGCCTGGACGTGTTCACGGCGGCGATCCGCGATGGGCAGAATCACGAGTTGCACCGGCGTTTATTCGTGGTGGAAATGGCGTTGAATGGCGCCCTGGCGTTGCGGCAACCAACGTTGTTCCTGGACCTGCTGCCCGCTCCGGCGGATGCCCTCGCGCCGGATGGCGATGGCTTGCCGGAGACACCGGAGCTTGAGCAATATCTGATCGAAACTGCGCTTAACGCTTTCCGCGACGAGGTCGCGGCGGCGCGTGAGCGCGAGATTGCCACGATTGCTGCGCATACCGAGGTCAGCCTCAATGCGCTGATCCACCGGCAGAATATGCGGATGGCGTCTTTGTGGGAGGACCAACAAGACGGCAATACCGATCCCTTGCTGGCCGCGAATATCAAACTGACCGAGGATAGGCTGGACGAGTTGAACCTGCGTCTGGAGCAGCGAATGGCGGCTTTGCAGCAGGAGCGCCAGTGTACCATCAGCGACATCCGCCACCACGGGCGTGCGTGGGTGCTGCCACATCCCGACCGCGACACGCCCGGCCTGGCCCCGATGGTGCGCGACGACGAGATCGAGCGTATCGCCGTGGAAGTCGCTACCCGGTGCGAGGAAGCGCGCGGGTGGGAAGTCGAAAGCGTCGAAAAGGACAACCGGGGGTTCGATTTAGTCTCTCGTCCCAAGTCTGAGGAGAGTCCGAAGTCCGAAGTCCGAAGTCCGCAATATGGGACTTCGGACTACGGACTTGGGACTACCGCCGTGCGGTTTATCGAGGTGAAGGGCCGCGCGGGCGTGGGAATCGTGGCCTTGAGTCCCAACGAGTACAAGACGGCGGAGCGCCTGGGTGAGGATTATTGGCTCTACGTCGTCTTCAACTGCGCGACGGAGCCGGAACTACACATTATCCGCAATCCGGTGGCCCTGGGCTGGCAGCCGGTGACGACTGTGGAACACTATCAAGTTGGTTCGCAGGCCATCCTGCAAGCCGCAGAACACCACAACGCTTTTCGCGGATCATAATCCGCGTCCGGGGAGCGGCGGATTGTGATCCGCCACAAGCAGAGGACGTCAATGAGGGAAAATGTCAACCATCGAATACGAAACACTCAAAACGGCAATTGAGAAACACTGGCCCGGCCCGGCAGGGGATAAGGCGAAGCCCTACGTTGGCAAGTTCTTCGGTACCACGCGGTTAGGGACGCGCATCTCCGGGCAGGTGGAGGGCAATCACGGGACGTACACCGTCACGATTCAGGTCGACGCGGACAGCATACAATCATCATGTAGCTGCTACATCGGGAAGGGTGGGTATTGCCACCATTGCCACGCTTTGGGCCTGACGTTCATCCAAGACCCGGACCGTTTCGTCGAACTCAAGACCCGTCCTTTGGAGGCGGTAGAGACGCCCGATACCATGCTCGAATATCTGCGCGGCGTCACCCTGGACAACCTGGTTGATCAATTGCGCACCATCGGCATCACGCAGAAGGCGTTTGCTGCCAGCATCGGGATGAGTACGCAGCATCTGTCGGCGGTCAAAGCCAGCGAGCGCCGCAACCACTACTTCCACGAGTTGGGCGCAATTAAGGTGGCATGTCTGTGGTACCTTGAGCATTTCAAGAAAACGTAGCTGCACAACCTGTTAAACAGAGAAGGCTGTCATTCCGACGAGTCCGCGAGGAGGAATCTCTTGCACACGACCTGGATACAGGGGGGGGGAGACCATGCTGTTATTTGTTGACGAAAGCGGCGTTGACCGCCGTGAAGCGCCGTATGAAGTGCTGGCCGGGGTGGCAATCCGCGAGCGCAATCTTTGGCCGTTGATTCAGGCTATCCGCGCGGCGGAACGCGATCATTTTGGGATGTTGCTGCGAGAGACACTGGTGGAGTTTAAGGGCAAGAAGCTGCTCAAAGATAAGGTTTTCCGATTTGCCCGACAAGGTGTGCTTTTGCCTAAAGATGAACGGACTGCGTTGGCTGGGAGTTTCTTACGTAAAGGTCTGAGCTGTGAAATACCTCAGCGCCGCGAGTTCACAGCTTATGGGCAGGCTGTGCTTACATTTGTGCAAGAAATCTATGCCTTGTGTGGGCAATTCGGCGTCAAAGTATTTGCGTCTATGGTGGATCCGCACTCTCCGCGCCCGGAGGGTAATTTCTTGCGCAAGGATTATGCGTACTTGTTCGAGCGTTTTTACTATTATCTGGAAGATATTTCTGTGGATGAGATGGGCGTGATTGTCTTCGATGAATTGGAAAAGGCGCGGTGCCAACGACTGCTGACGCAGATGGAGACGTATTTTCTACAAACGTATAATGGGCGTATGCGTAGCTCGCGCATCATACCTGAACCGTTCTTCGTTCATTCTGACCTGACGACTTTGGTGCAGTTAGCCGATATCGTGGCCTACTCTCTCAATTGGGGCTTACGTCTCAATCGGATGTATGCACCTACCCGTGTTGATTTAGAACCGTTCGGGCAACAGGCGTTTGATTTGCGTTATGTAGGACATCGTTTTGATGAAAGGGAGATCGCCCGAGCTGTGTATGGCGTCACCTACATCGATGACTTGCGCCCACGTGAAGAGCGCGAGGGGCTATAAAAAACGAAAAGGCAGAGATGGTTCCCCTTGCGGGTCCCCATCAAAGCCTCCACTTCTATTCTACGTGATATGGCCGATAATGTCAAGAGTTTTGCCAAATTCCAAATTCAAAATTCTAACGCCCAGGTGAAGTTGTGAATACGCATCCCAAACGTCTCATCGAAGTCGACCTTCCCATCAAAGCCATCTCCGCGCACGCGCGGCGCGAGAAATCCATCCGGCACGGGCACATCTCCACGCTGCACATCTGGTGGGCGCGACGCCCGCTGGCGGCGTGCCGGGCGGTGCTGTGCGCGGCGTTGTGGCCCGATCCCGCCGACGAAGCCTGCCCGCAGGCGTTCCGCGACGTGGCCGCGCTCGTGCTGTGCGATTTCGCCGAGAAAGTGCGCACCGACCGCGCGCTGGCGGAACTGTGCGCCGGCCATTGGACGCGCTGGAACCGCACGACGCTCGCCGGATTGCGTCCTGCCGATCCCGCCTGCTGGCCCGACTTGCGCTATGCGCTCCTCGATTTCATCAGCGACTTCGCCAACTGGGACGCCTCCACCGTCCCCGCCTTCCTCGACGCCGCCCGCCTCCTCACCCATGCCGCTCACGCGATTTTAGATTTAGGATTGAAGATTGACGATTTCGGATCTGCTTCGCCCGACGATCTATCCCTCAAAATCCAAAATATAAAATCCACAATCGCAAATCTCCCTCGTCCGCTCGTCGCCGATCCTTTTGCCGGCGGCGGGGCGATCCCGTTGGAGGCGCTGCGCGTGGGCGCGGACGCCTTCGCCAGCGACCTCAATCCGGTGGCGGTGTTGCTGAACAAGGTGGTGTTGGAGTACATTCCGAAATATGCGAGTGAAGAGTTGCGAGTGAAGAGTGAGGAGGGCGAGCCGCTCACGTTGCACGGGTTGGCGGAGGCGGTGCGGTATTGGGGGCAGTGGATCAAGGCGCGCGCCGAGGCTGAATTGGCGGAGTTTTACCCGCCCGACCCCGATGGCGCGACGCCGATTGCCTATCTTTGGGCGCGGACGGTGACGTGTGAAGGCCCCGGCTGCGGCGCGGACGTGCCGCTGATGCGCTCGCTGTGGCTGGCGAAGAAGCGTGGACGCGGCGTCGCCTTGCTGTTGCGTCCCGACCCCCAGGCCAAACGGGTGGACTTCGAGATCATCGAACAACGCAACGGCGGCTGGTACAGCCAGGCCGATCCACGAACTAAAATCGCTAATCCCGAATTCGACGGCACGGTGCGCCGAGGCGCGGCGACCTGCCCCGTGTGCGGCTACACCACGCCCGTGGAATCCGTGCGGCGGCAGTTGAAAGCGCGACGCGGCGGCGCGGACGACGCCCGGCTGTTCTGCGTCGTGACGACCCGCCCCGGCGAGCAAGGCCGGTTCTACCGCCTGCCCACACCCGCCGATCTTGACGCGGTGGAGAGGGCGAAGGCGGAATTGGAGCGGCGCAAGGCCGCACACACCGGGCCGTTGAGCCTCGTGCCGGATGAAGAATTGGATGTGCGCGGGATTCGGCATACATGGTCAATGATTTACGGATTTGATCAATGGGGATATGTCTTTACTTCACGTCAGGCACTTGCGCTTATTACCCTCGGACATCTGGTTGCCGAATTGGAGCATGTGATTCCCGGAGACGAATATCTGTCTAGGGCAATTCAGACACTTGTCGCTCTGGCAGTAAGTCGCCAAAGTGATTATACGAGTTCGCTATGCAGTTGGCATCTTACTGGGGAGAAGATTAATCATACCTTCGCACGTCAAGCTCTGCCGATGGCTTGGGATTTCACAGAGGTATTTCCTTTTTCCGGAAGTTCAGGTGACTTTGATGGGGCACTTGATTGGGTGGCCAAAGTTTGTGAAGCCAATGCTTTCAATGCCAATCCCGGACAGGCTCAACAAGCCTCTGCAACAAAGCACCCTCTCCCCGATGGTTTTGTAAACGCCCTTGTTACCGATCCACCCTATTACGACGCTGTGCCCTACGCCTATCTCTCGGACTTCTTCTACGTCTGGCTCAAGCGCAGCCTAGGCAGCGTCCACCCGGACTTGTTTGGCGAGGCCGCCGTCCCCAAAGACGCCGAAATCGTCGTGGATCGGCCGCACGAACTGAGCCATTCCACCAAAGACATCGTCTTCTACGAGCGCGAGTTGACCAAAGCCTTTGCCGAGGGGCGGCGCATCCTGCATCCCGGCGGCGTCGGTGTGATCGTCTTCGCCAGCAAAACCACCGCCAGTTGGGAAGCCATCTTGCAGGCGGTCGTCGATGCCGGCTGGACAATCACCGGCTCGTGGCCCATCGACACCGAAATGGCGGCGCGCGTCGCTGCGCAGGGGCAAGCGCGTCTCGCCTCCTCCATCCACCTCGTCGTCCGCCCGCGCCGCCGCCCCCATCGGTCTTCGGACTTCGGACTCCCCACCTCGGACTCCCCCATCGGTGACTGGCGCGACGTGTTGCAAGAACTCCCCGCCCGCATCCACGCCTGGATGCCGCGTCTGGCGGAGGAAGGCGTCGTCGGCGCGGATGCGATCTTCGCCTGTCTCGGCCCGGCCCTCGAAATCTTCTCCCGCTACGACCGCGTCGAGCGCGCCAGCGGGGAGCAGCTCACGTTGAGTGACTATCTGGAATACGTCTGGGCCGCCGTCGCCAACGAAGCGCTCGCCCTCGTCTTCGCCGGCGGCGACGTCACCGGCTTCGAGGCCGACGCCCGCCTCACCGCGATGTGGCTGTGGACGCTCTCAACGGAAAGTCCCAAGTCGGAAGTCCAAAGTCCGAAGTCCAAGGCCCTTGATCTACAGGAAGAGGTCGAAGATGAAGACGAAGCTTCGGACTCAGGACTGCGGACTACGGACACCGGACTATGGACGTTGGAATACGACGCGGCGCGCAAGATCGCGCAGGGGCTTGGCGCGCACCTGGAGCGGTTGGAGCATCTGGTGGAAATCAGAGGGAGCGTGGCGCGGTTGCTGCCCGTCGCCGAACGCGCGCGGCGGCTTTTTGGTGAGGATAGCGCGCTGCCGGCGCCACGGCATTCTATGCCGCTGCGTCCCGCGAAACCATCGGCGCAGCTTAACTTTGGCGACGTGTTGGACATCGCCGCTGACGCGCTTGACGCGGAAGTGTGGAGCGAAAAAGAGGCTACGCCGTCCGTCGGTGAGACGGTGCTGGATCGCCTGCACCAGGCCATGCTCCTCTTCGGCGCCGGGCGCAGCGACGCGCTCAAGCGGTTCCTCGTCGAAGATGGGGTGGGGCAGGACGCGCGCTTCTGGCGTCTCGCCCAGGCGCTCTCGGCTTTGTATCCATCGGGCACGGAGGAGAAGCGCTGGGTCGATGGGGTGTTGGCGCGGAAGAAAGGATTGGGATTTTGAGAGTATAGTCCGAGGTACGGAGTCCGAAGTACAGAGTCCAAAGCAGGTTTCGGACTTCGGACATCGGACTTCGGACATCGGACTTCGGACATCGGACTTCGGACTAAAAAGGAGGTAATTTATGCCCGGTATCAACCGCTTTGAAGACATTCGCGGCTGGCAGAAGGCGCGGGAATTGGTGCGAGAGATTTACACAATCACGGACGTTGGCCCGTTCAAGCGCGATTGGGGATTGCGCGATCAAATTCGGCGGGCGTCAGTTTCGGCGATGAGCAACATTGCTGAGGGGTTCGCGCGGAAGAATGACCGAGAATTTGTGCGCTTTCTCAACTTTGCCAGCGCCTCGGCGGTTGAAGTCCAGTCACAGCTGTATGTCGCGCTGGATATTGGCTACCTCGATCAAGCGCAATTCGAGCGTCTTTACAGCCTGGCGCGCGAAACCATCGCCCTCATCGCCGGTTTCCGCAGCACCCTTCATCCCCAATTCTAGCTCCCACAACCATCGCACTTCGGACATCGGACTCTGTACTTCGGACTAAACAACAGGAGGTTTTTCTATGGCGCTAAAACCCTGGTATCAAGTCATCTTCCCTCGCGAGGATTTACGCAGCGGCAAGCCGCTGGATGCGGCGGAGTTCGCCGTCCATCTTGACCAGGTGCGCGATGGCCGCGCGCCGCTGGATTATCAAGACCCGGCGCGGTTCTTCGAGCGCACCTACCTCACCGACAACCTCACGCGGATGGCGGCAGAGGTGGTGCGGCGGCTTTCCGGTGAAAAGACCGAAACTTCGGCGGTGTTCAACCTCACCACCCAGTTCGGCGGCGGCAAGACCCACGCCCTCACCTTGCTCTATCACCTCGCCGTCCACGGCCCGGCGGCCAACAGTTGGACGGGCGTGAGCAAAGTACTGGCCCAGGCCAACGTCCCCAGCGTGCCCCAGGCCGCCGTCGCCGTCTTTGTGGGGATGAAGTTCGACTCCCTCGCCGGGCGCGGCGGCAACGATGGCACGCCGCACCGCCAGACCCCGTGGGGCGAGATCGCCTTCCAGTTGGGCGGCGCACCGGCCTTCCAGATCGTCGCCCGCCACGACGAGCAATTCATCGAACCCAAAGGCGACGTCATCCGCGCGTTTCTGCCCAAAGACAAGCCCTGCCTCATCCTGATTGATGAGCTGCTCAACTACGTCAGCACCTACCGCAAACTCGGTTACGGCGACCGGTTGTACAACTTCCTGCAAGCCCTCTCCGAAGAAGCCCGCAGCCTCGATAATGTGGTGCTGGTCGGCTCGATCCCGGCCTCGGAATTGGAGTATACGACCAGCGATGAGGCCGATCAACAGCGGTTTTCCAAGATGCTGGACCGCCTGGGCAAGTCCATTATCCTCTCGGCGGAGGGTGAGACGGCGCAGATCATCCGCCGCCGCCTGTTCGAGTTCAAGGGACTGCCGCCCGAAGCCTGGGAAACGGTCGCCGCGCACGCTGCCTGGGTCGTGGAACATCGCCTGCAACTGCCCAACTGGTTTCCCATTGACCATGCCCGCGACGCCTTCGCCGCGACGTACCCGTTCCATCCGTTGGCCCTCTCGGTCTTCGAGCGTAAGTGGCAATCGCTGCCGCGCTTCCAACGCACGCGCGGCGTGCTGCGCCTGCTGGCGCTGTGGATTGCGCGCGCCTACCAGGCCGGCTATACCGGCGCGCACCGCGATCCACTCATTACCCTGGGGACCGCGCCGCTGGACGATCCGCTGTTCCGCGCGGCGGTGTACAGTCAATTGGGCGAAGAACGCCTGGAGGCCGCCGTCGTCACCGACATCTGCGGCAAGGCGGATGCCCATGCCGCGCGGCTGGACGAAGACGCCGTGGACACCCTCCGTCAGGCGCGCCTGCATCGCAAAGTGGCGACGACCATCTTTTTCGAGTCCAACGGCGGGCAACTCAACGCCAGGGCCACCCTGCCGGAAGTCCGGCTGGCGGTTGCCGATCCCGATCTGGACATCGGCAACGTGGAGACGGTGCTGGAGGCGCTACGTGCGTCAGCGTACTACCTTTCGGTGGAAGGTGCGCAGTATTGGTTCAGCTTCAAGCCCAATCTGAACAAGCTTCTGGCCGATCGGCGCGCCAGTATCAAGGACGCCGCCATCGAAGAGCGTGTTCGCGCTGAAATTCAAAGCGTATTCAGCAAGGGCAAATCGCTTGTAACGGTCATCTACTTCCCCGAATTGAGCAATCAGATTCCTGACCGGGCGGCGCTGACCCTGAGCGTGCTCTCGCCGGAGCGCCACATCCATCTACCGGAGACGCTGCCGTGGCTCAAGCGGTTGACGTCGGAGGCCGGCATGTCGGGGCGGACGCACAAGAGCGCGCTGCTGTGGGCCGTCGCCGAGGATGACAGCGCCTTGCGCAACGCGGCGCGCAACCTGCTGGCGTGGGAGGAAATCCGCGACGAACAAGCGGGCCTGAGTCTGGATGAAGTGCAACAGCGGCAGCTCAAGCAGGAGTTGCAGAAAGCGCGCGACGAGTTGACCGAAAGCGTGTGGCGCACCTACAAGAACCTGGTCCTGCTCGGCAAGGACAACGAACTGCGGGTGGTGAACCTGGGCCTGATCCATTCCAGCGCGGCGGAGACCCTTGTCGGGCTGATGTTGAGTCGTTTGCGGCAGGATGGCGACCTGGAAGACGCCATCGGCCCGGCGTTCCTGGTACGCTACTGGCCCCCGGCCTTCGAAGCGTGGAGTACGGCGAAGGTGAGCGAAGCGTTCTTCGCCTCCCCCCAATTCCCGCGCCTGCTCGACGCGCGCGTGCTCCGCGACACCATTGCGAAAGGCGTGACCAACGGTTTCCTGGCCTACGCCGGGCAAACGCCGGAGGGCGAGTACACGCCGTTCTTCTACAAGACCCCGCTCTATGCCACCGACGTAGAAATCAGCGACGCGATGGTCATCCTCAAGGCGGAGACGGCGGACGCCTATCTGGCGGCGCAGGCCGCCAAAGCTGCCGCCGCTGCGCAGGCCGCCCAGGACGTCGTCACACCACCGGAACCGGGCGGGGATACGCCCTATCCCACCATTGTGGCGACGCCTGGCAGCGCCGCCAGAGAGACCGATGTTACCCCACCGGTCGAGCCTGGCGTGACCCCACCTCCGGCGCACATCACCCGCCTTGCCTGGCGCGGCGACGTGCCATCGCAAAAGTGGATGAACTTCTACATGAAGGTGCTCTCGAAATTCGCTACGGGGCCGGGCCTGCGCCTGCACGTCCAGGTCACCGTGGATGAACCGGCCGGTATCTCCGTGCAGCGTGTGGCCGAGATGCAGGCCGCCCTGCGGGAGTTGGGGTTGGAGGATGAAGTTGCGGCGGGCGAAAAATGAGTACCATTGAATCTTGACTGGGGTGTCTGCATCAACCCACGCAGTCCGCGTTCGGGGTTCGTCACGTTTGAGCACCAGGGTTGTGAGTTCTTTGAATACGACGATACTGAGGTAAATTCCGCTTGTTGCTAGAGGCGAGTTGAATGAGCACACTCTACCAATTTGACCCGGTGGATGTTGAGCGATTGCGGATGCTATCGCAGTTGACGCCCGGCGGACGCATCCGTCTGATGCTCAATGCACGAGAATTGGCGGTGGGATTGATGCGGGGCCGTTTGCGCCGTCGTTACCCACATCTGACCACGCGAGAGATCAACCTCAAACTCTTGGAGGAATTAGAGGATGCCACGAACCGACAAGCCCGATCTGAGTTTGTTCCTGGACATTCTGAACACGCTTGAGGCGCTGGAAATCCCGTATATGATCATCGGCGCTTTTGCCGGGACGGTGTATGGGATTACGTGTGTCACATAGTATCTATTCAGGCTGGCAACCCTTACGGCTAAATCGTCACTTCGATAGATGATATTTGCAGGTATTACTATTGACAAAATGACAATAGATGCTATACTCTTATTGGAGGTGCACAATGCGCGCTCGTGGACGACGACAACGGCAACTATGTGGAGGACGAGACTGTAATCGCCGGATGGGGCAATTTCTCGATCCGGCGCTGCTGCTGTTGCTGGAACAATCCCCGGCGCACGGCTATACCCTCTTGAACCGTATGGCCGAGTTTGGCCTGGATTTCCTGGCTCCTACCGTGATCTATCGCGCGCTGCGCGAGATGGAAGACCGGGGGTGGGTCACATCCACGATAGACGAAGAGGAGACACAAGGTCCGCCGCGCCGCGTCTATGCGCTTGCCCCGGCGGGACGTGCGATTTTGGCTTGCTGCATCGCGCAACTCAAAAGCACTCAGCAGGTGCTCGAATATGTGCTGGCATTGCACGACGAACTTGCGCCGGACGGCGTTACCCTGGCGACGGATCCTACATTCACCCATGAGGAGGTTTCAATGCGAGTTGTCATTCCTGCTAACGGCGCTGATTTGGACGCGCCCACTAGCCCGATCTTTGGGCGAAGTCAAATGTTCATTCTGGTTGACCCTGAAACGTTGGCGTTCGAGGCGCTGCCCAACCCCGCGCTCGATGCGCCCGGCGGCGCGGGCGTCCAGGCGGCGCAGACCGTCTTGCAGCACGGCGTCAGCGCCGTGATCGCGCCCAGCCTGGGGCCGAACGCCTTCCGCGTGGTCCAGGCCGCGGGCATTCCGGCCTATCGTATGGCAGGCGCAACCGTCCGTGAGGTTATCACTGCCTTCAACGCCGGGCAATTGGCGCGCCTCGAAACTCCCGGCGACGATCACGTGGGTATTGGCGGGGGGCGACATCGCGGCGGACGTGGTTGATTGTGAGCTTTAGATTTACGATTTTGGCGTAGCCGACTATCCGACTAACGACTATCTGACTAACAACGAGGAGAGACTTCCATGACGAAAATTGCAATTGCTGTATTGGATGCCAATGGCCTGGACGCCCAGGTCAGCCCGCACTTTGGGCGCTGCCCGTATTTTGCCTTGATCGAGACCGAGGGGCAGGAAGTATGCGCCGTCCAAACGGTCGCCAATCCGTATTACCCCAACCACGAGCCGGGCGAAGTCCCCGCCTTCATCCACAGCCTGGGCGCGCAGGTGATGCTTGCCGGCGGGATGGGTGGGCGCGCCGTGGCCTTCTTTCAACAGTATGGCATCGAACCGGCGACCGGCGCGGCAGGCACCGTGCGTGAATCGCTGACCCGCTATCTGGGCGGCGAGTTGCAGGGTGCGGCTGCCTGTAGTGAGAGCGTAGAGCACGGACATTGAAACTGGCCATTGCCAGCGGCAAGGGCGGCACCGGCAAAACGACGGTGGCCGTGAGCCTGGCGTTGAGCCTGGCCTCGGCTGCCGTCTCCCCGCTTTTCCTCGATTGTGACGTCGAAGAACCCAACGCCGCGCTCTTCCTGCGCCCGGAGATCACCGCGCGGCGCGATGTAGGACTGCTGATCCCCGTCGTCGAGATGGCGCGCTGTACAGCCTGCGGACGCTGCGCCGAGGTATGCGAGTATCACGCGATCACCGTGATCGGCAAGCACGTGCTTGTCTTCCCCGAACTGTGCCACGGCTGCGGCAGTTGTTCCCGCCAATGCCCAGAGGACGCGATCCACGAGACGTTGAACGTGATGGGAACGTTGGAAAAAGGCATGGCCGGCGGGGTCGAATTCTTCCAGGGGACGCTGAACGTGGGCGAAGCTATGGCCGTGCCGGTCATCCGCCAACTGAAACAGTGGGCGATCTCGCCGGATGTGGGCGAACGGCCCGTCATCCTCGATGCGCCGCCGGGCGCTTCGTGCCCTGTGGTGGAGACGATGCGTGGAGCCGACGCCGTGCTGCTCGTCACCGAACCGACGCCCTTCGGCTTGCACGATCTGCGCGTGGCGGTACAGGTGGCCCGCGACGAACTCGGCCTGCCCGTCGCCGTCGTCGTCAATCGCGATGGCGTGGGCGACGCTGGCGTCGCCGCCTACTGCGCCGCCGAGGGCCTGCCCATTCTGCTGCGTATCCCGCTGGAACGTGCGATTGCCGAGGGAATTGCGGATGGACAAACGCTCATCGCTATACATCCCGAATATGGTGCGCGTTTCATCGCCCTATGGGACGAACTCAAAAACCGTAATTCGTGATTCGTAATCTGGGAGCGCCTGTGCGTGGACAATCGTTGTGCATTATGTTGATCTTCTGGCTGGCGGGTTGTGCTGCAACGCCTTTGCCAACGAGTGCGCCTGCGGCGACGCCACCAGCGTCACCCACAGCGACCGCGACGCGCGCACCCACGTCCACAGCGGCGCCCACACCCACGCCGACCGTGACTGCCGCCCCTCCCACGATAACGCCGGGCGCGACGTATACAGCAACACCTGACCCGCAACGGTTGGAGGCCGGAACCATGCTCACGATCACTGTTTTGTATGACAACGTGGCCCACGAAGGGCGTTTGCAGACCGATTGGGGGTTCGCCTGCCTGGTGGAGGGCCTGGAGCAGCCGCTGCTTTTCGACACCGGCGGCAAGGGCGACATCCTCCTGCAGAATATGCGCGCGCTGGGGCTGGACCCGCAAGCCGTGCGCATCGTCGTGCTTTCGCACGCCCACGGCGATCATACCGGCGGATTGACGGCGTTCCTTGCAGAAAACCCGGATGTCACCGTATACTTGCCGCAGTCATTCCCGGCGAACATCAAAGACACTGTCCGGCGGGCTGGCGCGACCCTGGTGGAAGTGAGCGGCCCCGCGGACATCACCGCGCGCGCCCACACCACCGGCGAACTCGGCGGCCAGATCCGCGAGCAGGCGTTGGCATTGGAGACGCCGCGCGGGCTGGTCGTCGTCACCGGCTGCGCACATCCAGGCATCGTCGAAATGGTGCGCCAGGCGCAGGCCGAGCTGGGCAATGACGTCTATATGGCGCTCGGCGGCTTTCATCTGCGCGACGCCAACGCTGCGCAGGCCGCCGCCGTGATTGCGGAATTGCAGTCGCTTGGCGTGCAGCGCATCGCGCCGAGCCACTGCACCGGCGACGCCGCGCGCCGCGCCTTCGCAGAGGCGTTTGGCGCGGATTACCTGGAAAGCGGCGTGGGGCAGGTTTTCGTCATTGGTGCTGGGGAGTAATAAAAGTTGGACGTGTACTGATGAAGCAACTGGTCATTTTAAGCGGCAAGGGCGGAACGGGCAAGACGACGGTGACGGCGGCGCTGGCGCACCTGGCGTCATCGTCGCTGGCGGTGGTGCTGGCGGATGCCGATGTAGATGCGGCCAATCTGGGGTTGGTGCTCGCGCCCGTCACGCAGGAGACGCACGACTTCACGGGCGGCAAAGTCGCCGTGGTGGATCCGGCGCTCTGCATCGCCTGCGGGCGCTGCGCTGAGGTGTGCCGCTTCGACGCGGTGCGCGTGCGCACGCACCCAGGCGACGCCTACGCAGTAGACCCTCTCGCCTGCGAAGGCTGCGCCGCGTGCGTTTATGAGTGCCCGGTCAACGCCATTGCGATGCAGTCACAGCGCGCGGGACAGTGGTTCGTCGCCGCGACGCGCTACGGCCCGCTCTATCACGCGCATCTCTTCGCCGGGCAGGAAAACTCCGGCAAGCTCGTCACGCTGGTCAAGCAGATGGCGCGGCTGCGTGCTTTCGATGACGAGGCCGACCTGCTGTTGGTGGATGGCCCGCCAGGCATCGGTTGCCCCGTGATCGCCGCGCTTTCGGGGGCGGATCTGGTCCTTATCGTCACCGAGCCGGCCGTCTCCGGCGCGCATGACCTGGAACGCGCTCTGGGACTGGCGGCGCATTTCCACATCCCGGCGGTGGTACTGCTCAACAAAGCCGATCTCAGCCCGGCACAAACTGCCGCTATCACTGTCTATTGCAGTGCGCACGGCATCCCGTTGGTGGGCCGCCTGCCCTACGACCCGGCAGTGACAGACGCGATGGTGCGCGGTGAGCCGGTCACAGCGACAGCAGGACCGATTGCGGACGCATTGCAGGAAGCGTGGAATGTAGTACAGACTCAGTTAACATCGGAGTTGTAATGCGCACCTATCTCGATTGCTATCCGTGTTTTCTGCGCCAGGCACTAAGCGCGGCGCGCCAGGTTGGCGCGAATGATGAACAGCAGCACGCCATTCTTGGCGAGGCGCTGGCCTTGTTGCAAACGCTGCCATCCGGCGCGACGCCACCGGAAATTGGCTACGCGGTGCATCGCATTGTGCGCGAACGGATGGAAGGCGGCGATCCCTACCGCGCCCTCAAAGATCAGAGCACGCGCGCGGCGCTGGCGCTTTATCCACGCTTGAAGGCGCTGGTGGCCGCAAGTCCCGATCCGCTGGAAACCGCCGTGCGCCTGAGCATCGCGGGCAACATCATTGACTTTGCCCTCTCCGACGAACTGGCCGACCTCTGGGCGACGGTAGAGCGCGTACTGGCGGCGCCTTTTGCGGTTGACGATCTGGGCGTCTTGCGCGCGGCGTTGGACGCTGCCGACCGCGTGCTCTTTCTGGCCGACAACGCCGGGGAGACGGTCTTCGACCGGGTGTTGATCGAGACGCTTGACCTCCCTGTGATCTACGTGGTGAAGGGCGGCCCCACGCTCAACGACGCGACGCGCGAAGATGCGCTGGCGGCTGGCTTGGAGACGTGCGCGACCGTCATTGACAACGGCTCCGACGCGCCGGGCACGATTCTGCGCCTGTGTTCGGAGGATTTCCGCCGGGTCTACGCCGCTGCGCCGCTCATCATCGCCAAGGGGCAGGGGAATTATGAGACGTTGAGCGAGGCTGGCCCGCGCGTGTTCTGCCTTTTGCAGGTCAAATGTCCGGTCATCGCTCGAGACATCGGTGCGCCGGTCGGCAGTGTCGTCATGCGGCAGAGCTATTCCCCACTTTAGGAGGCAAAAGCAAACAGTAGATGGAAGGACAATGAGAAATTTACCAGAAAACTATCTTGACTCAATTTATATTTCTCGACAGTGCAAACTATATCAGAAAAGGAGTAAACTATGCCAACCATTACAACGTACTACAAAGGTGATATGCTATTTGAATCGCGGATCGGCAAGCATACCATCACGATTGACGTACCCCCGGCAATGGGCGGCAGCGACCGCGGCCCCATTCCCCCGGATTTGTTCGTGGCTTCGTTGGGTAGCTGCATCGGCGCGTTTGTGGCGCAGTATTGCGAAAACAACGAGATTGACGACACCGGGATGACTGTGGACCTGACCTTCGAAAAGGCCAGCGACCCGACGCGGCTGGTCAACCTCAAGGCGACGGTGAATCTGCCCCTGGGCGATTGCACGAAGCGCGTGAAGGCCATCGAGCGCGTCGCGGAACATTGTCCGGTTCACGCCACGATCAAGACGATGGAGGGCCTGGAAATCGTCATCCGCGGGAAGGATGAATGTGATATAACGCCACAGGCGTAATCCAAAGGCAGCGCCCTCGGTCTGCTTTACGGCGCGCCGGTGATGCTCGGCTGGACGCTCTTGCTGCTCTGGGCCGACCGGAAACCGTTGGAACGCAAAGGGGTCTTGCTGTGCCTGATCCCCGTGGTCATCGCCTACATGGTTGTGGGCATCGTGGGCGTCCGCATCGGCGCTGTGGCGCTGTAGGCCAGATAGCCAGCCACGATCAGCCCAAGCATGATCAGCGGTGGACTGGCCCAGCGCCAGCGTTACTGCGGGCCAGTCTATACCACCCTTCGATAGAAAGTGTGGTGATGATACTGCGTTGCCCCACATCTCAAAACGATTCTGTTTTTTACCACCGTGCTCGTCGTCCTCGTCCACCGCCCCGGATACCACGTCCAAAAGCGCGGAAAGGATTCAACCAGCGCATCAATCTAAAGCCACCCAGGGGTCTGCCCTGAAGTCCGGCGTAGCCATACGGCTGACCGCTCTTGGGGTAGGCGACCGCACAATAGCCCTGGCCGTGGCCGGTCATTGCACCCGCGCCACGCGGTTCGGTTCCATCGAATCTTGGCATGTTCTCACCTCCTTTTATTGCTCCGCATCTCGATTGATTTATCTCTATTCTGCATCACTAGTAAAAAATTGTTAATAGACGAAACGATAAATGAGACGAGAGTGAGAGGAGTTGCCTATGCTCAGAATGGCAGTAAACTTGTTGAAACTGAGTTTGTCTTTGCCACAGTACATGACACAGATGAAAGGAGTTGGGGAATATGAGTTCAAACGAGAGCAAAAAAGCGATTGAGAGCGGCGATACCGTTCTCGGCGTCGAGTTCGGCTCGACGCGCATCAAGGCCGTGTTGATCGGCGTGGATCATACGCCGCTCGCCTCAGGCAGTTACGAATGGGAAAACCGGTACGAAAATGGTGTCTGGACCTACCATCTCGAAGATGTGTGGACCGGTTTGCAAGAAAGCTACCGTATGCTCAGCCGCGAGGTCTTTGAAAAGTACGGCGTCCAGCTCCAGACGGTTGGCGCTATCGGCTTCAGCGGTATGATGCATGGGTACCTGCCCTTTGATAAGAATGGCATCCTCCTTGCCCCGTTTCGCACCTGGCGCAACACCATCACCGGCCAGGCCGCGGAGCAGCTGACTGAGTTGTTCCAGTTCAACATCCCGCAGCGATGGAGCATTGCGCACCTCTACCAGGCGATTCTGAACCAGGAAGCCCATGTCGACGCGATCAGCCATTTGACCACGCTGGCCGGCTATGTGCATTGGATGTTGACGGGCGAAAAGGTGTTGGGGATTGGCGAGGCTTCGGGGATGTTCCCCGTGGATAGCGCGACCAACGACTACGATGCGCGTATGCGCGAACTGTTCAACGCGCGCGACGAGGTGAAAAACTTCCCGTGGAAGCTCCAGGACATCTTGCCCAAAGTGCTTGTCGCGGGGGAGGCCGCTGGCGTTTTGACCGAAGCCGGCGCGAGGTTACTCGATCCCACAGGGCAACTGCGGCCAGGGATTCCGCTCTGTCCGCCTGAGGGCGACGCCGGCACGGGCATGGTGGCGACCAACAGCGTGGCCGGGCGCACCGGCAATGTCTCTGCTGGAACATCCGTCTTTGCCATGATCGTGTTGGAAAAAGCTTTGTCGAAGGTCTATCCAGAAATTGATATGGTCACGACGCCGGCCGGCAAACCGGTGGCGATGGTGCATAGCAATAACTGCACTTCGGACCTCAATGCCTGGGTTGATCTATTCCAGGAATTCACCGCGGCGCTCGGTGTGGAGATCAGCCAATCCCGCCTTTATGAACTGCTGTACCAAAAGGCGCTCACGGGCGATGCGGATGGCGGTGGGCTGCTGGCCTACAATTACTTCTCCGGCGAGCACATCACGCACCTTGAGGAAGGGCGCCCGCTGTTCGTTCGTACCCCCGAAAGCCGTTTCACGCTGGCGAACTTTATGCGGGTGCATCTGTTCTCGGCGCTGGGCGCTTTGAAGATCGGCCTGGACATTCTCTTCGAGCAGGAGAAGGTGAAAATTGATCAGGTGCTTGGTCACGGCGGCTTCTTCAAAACCAGGGACGTGGGACAAAAAATCATGGCGGCGGCGATGAATGTGCCTGTTTCGGTGATGGAGACCGCCGGCGAAGGGGGCGCATGGGGCATTGCCTTGCTGGCGGCTTATAGGCTCCGCAAGACCGCGCATGAACCCCTGGAAGCCTATCTCGCCCATAAGGTTTTTGCCGGCGAAAATGGCGTTACCATCGCGCCTGATCCGCTGGATGTCGCCGGTTTTGCGGCCTTTATGGAAAGCTACAAAAAGGGCCTCGTTATCGAAAGAACCGCTGTGGATGTGTTGCGTTAGCAGATCAAGCCGGCGCCGCGTAGGCCAATTTCCGGGTCGGAGGTAGCGCGTCATACAAGCACCAAACCTTGTGACGACGGTCGCCGCTTTCCTGGCGCATCCGACCCGGCCATGTTTGTTGCTGGTTTCCCCTGCTGTGGTGTGTCTTGAAGCGGCGGTCGAAAGTCTGGCGGCTGCGCACCGTTGACCTGTGCTATCGCTTAACCAGGCCCTAAGCTGAGTGTGTCCCGTTGCTCACCCATCCCCACGTGCGCGCGGCGGCGGAATGCATCAGTGGGCAATTCGAGGTGGTGTTGGGGCGTATGCGCAGCACGGCCACCCAAAATCTCGAAGACCTGTTCCGCCTGGTAGGGGCGGACGTCCTGGAGGTGAAAATATGTCAACCGATAAGCTACTTCGGAAACAGAAAATATCCCCCAAGCGGTTCGCCTGGGGCGCGGTGATCCTCATTGTCCTCATCGGCAGTGGGGCCTTCCTCTGGATTAGGCGCGGCACTCAGCTTCACGCGGCTGCTCGTGCGGCTTACCAGGACGGCGATTGTCAGCAGGTTTTGACGCTGACCGCCCAACTTGAACGGTACCCGACTGTCGCCGGGAGCTTTGTCACCGATGCGGCGCAGCTACGGGCAGAATGTCAGGCGTATGTCCAGGCCGCCAGCCTTGAGGAGCCGTCCGCCGGTATCCAGGCTTACGAAGATTTCCTTGCGGCGTATCCCTCTAGTACATTGACGCCCGTGGTGATTCCGGCGATTCGGGATCATTACCTGGCTTGGGGCGATGCGCTGCGCCAAGCCGGCGATTTCGCCGCCGCCATCGCGACCTATGAACAACTAAAAACGGATTACGCAGAATTTGAGCCGGCAGCGATCGAACTGGTGCAGGAAACCTATCTGCTGTGGGGCGATGCGCTGAGGCGGGCCGCGCAGTTCGCTGAGGCGATTTCGGTTTATGAGCAGTGGGCGACCGAATATCCGCAATTTCAGCCCGAAGCCGAGGCGCAAATTCTCGCCGCGCATCTGGACTGGGGCGCGGCGCTGGTTCAGCAAAAGGATTTTACCCAGGCCACTGCGGTTTATGACGCGCTGGAAGCGCGAGGGGGAGAGTTTGCTGCGGCGGCTCAGGAACCGCGCTGCGCGGCGCTGTTTGATGGGGCGGCCGCCCTGCGCGCAGATAAACAGTATGCGGAAGCCGAGCGAGTTTACAAACGGTTATTGCACCTCGAGCATGTGCGGCGCGGCCCGCTGACGCTGTCAAAACACTGGCCTTCGCCCTGGCCCTATCCTTATGGGGGAACGCTGCTTAAGTTGAGCGATTTGCAGGACGTATTGCGGCGCGGCCCTGGCGAGGCGTACCTATCGGCGGCCGGTGGGGATGTCCGCGCTATGTATACCGCAAAGGTATATGCGGTGGTTGGCGCAAGTCCTGACGACGCCTGGATCGCCATCAATGCGCGTGTGTGGGCGGATCAGGCTCTTCCTGAACAGGGCATCTATGATCTGGCCTGGCAAACTGCCATGGATGATTTTATTCTCTGGCTGCCCGTCGCCGCGGCGCCAACGACCGTATCCGGTTTCTATGGTTACCCGTTGTCGGGGCAGTTCGTCGCTGCGTTAGCCGCACAGAGCGATTGGGCCGCCCGCGTACAGACGGAATTGCAGACGACTTACGCGCAATGGGCCGCAACGCTGGTCGCCCAGGGCGATTATGAGCAAGCCACGACCCGCTATGTGGCGCTGGCCGAACTGCTTGAGCGTGATTCCGCGCGCCGCGAAGTGTGGGACAAAATCGCGGCGCTCCATTTGCAGTTGGCGCAAGATCTGACGACAAAGGCAGCCTGCGCGCCTAGCCTCGCTCATACCCGCTATGCAGAGGCGTTTGATGCGGCGCATCAGCTTCTCCCGGCCCGTCAGCTCAGGGTGCGCGATTTGATGTGCCTGGGGGCGATAGCCTGGGACGCCCAGGCTTGGGAAGCCGCCAGCAAGGATTACGGCGCAGTTCTCACGCTGGAGCAAGAAACGTTTGCCGCCGGCGTCGCTACAACGACGCGGAAAACCGCATTGCGCGCTACACCCGTTTCCACAGCGACGCAACTGCTGCTGGCGACGCCTGGGCAGTCCTTTCCTGTATTGGCGCGGGATGAAAGCGCGGGGAAGGTGTGGCTGTTGCTGTTCGCCCCCACGGTTCCTGATGCGCAAGTCTGGGCGCCGGCGGAAGCCGTCACATTAAGCCTGCCTTTACTGGATGTACCCGCCTACAGCCCGGATTATCCACCCGCTTTACAAAGCCATACCGCTCTGGTGCGGTTAGCCCAGGCAGAGCAAAACTGGGGACAGGCGCTGTACCGCGAGAAAAATTACCAAGACGCACTCACGCACTATCAACGTTTGCTGGATGATAGCCAGTTGCACACCGTTATCACCGGAACGGAGGCGTTAGCCGCGCGCGCCTGGGTCGATTGGGGCAACGTCGAATTGGCGAATAGTCAGTATGCGTCGGCTATTACCCATTATGCGCAGGCTGTGACCGTTGATCCGCAGTCGGATGCCGCCGCCGAGGCCAATGCGGCGCTGTCTGAGCTGCTGAATAGCGCTTCTACGGCTGTGACCGGCGGCGAGGGCTGCGCCCAGATCGCCATTTTAGATGCGCTCATGCCGACGACGTATGCGGCGCAAGTGCGGCGTATCTTGCCGCAGGCGTTGTACCAGTGCGCGCAGGCGGACATAGACGGTAACAAACTTGTGCATGCGCGGACCTGTCTCCAACGGGTTATAGATGAATACCCGCAGAGCGCGTACACCGCCAGGGCGCGTCAGAGCTTGTTGTTGGTGGCGTGGTTTGAGCGTCTGAGCGCGAACAGCGCTGCGGCCATTCGCAAAGTGTGCGAGGACGCCGCGACATGGGTGCAGGCCGGCGCCGCGACGCTGGTGAAGCCATACGGTGTGACGATCTATGGCCGTAATTGGGATTTCACGCTTCCGGCTGCCTGGAAGCAATCCAGAATTACTGTGGTGGTGTGCGTGGGCGATACCGATATGATGCTGGTCGAGCGTTGCCCCTATACCAGCAACTGCACGATTGAGCGGTATCGCGAATACTATCCCGCGCGCATTGTCAACCCCGTCACCGGACTGACGGTCGCTCAGATTAACATCTATGGTTCATATCCCGACACGTGCCCTTACTCGGAGTGGTTCAGCGGGTATGGGGCGACGAAAAGGTACTATGGTTCATCGCCTGACGAGCGCGATCTGGTAACCTGGCTGGAGCGTTACATCAAGTGATATAAGTCGTCTGATAAACAACGCGGGAGTGGGGGATGTTGGCCGATGCGTCTGCCAAAGCTGTTCCCTTTCCGCTTGACCGTGACCGTGGATCACCTGCGCGCGCCCGTGGTTTACCGTGCGTCGCGAAGGCGCCGGGTGGGATATGGTGAGCAGCAGGGATGTTTAGGGGACGGCGAAGGGCGTCGACACGCCAAAGGGATTCTGCAGGAAGGATTGCATATAAGCGGCTTCCAGACGGCATTTGGGCGAAAGACTCCAGTGGGATGCGCAACCACGCGCTTTGCGCGTTGAAGGTGACTTCGACCTTCTCTTGAATTCTCTGCATTTCTATGCTATAGTGATATTGTTGTTCAAAACTGACCCATAATGCCAGACCAGTTCGAGGTATAGCCCCGCAGCGACCCAACCACCATGAAGGGTCACATGAGAGCACATTCTCATCAGCGATCAGGAGGGGAAAAATGCTAGAAATTCTTGCTCTATGGGCGTTGACCAAGAAAATCGGTGCGATTGCAGAGGCGAAAGGCCATAAGTCGGGTGGGTACAAAGTGCTGACGGTGGTTTTATGGTTTGGCGGCGAGTTGATTGGGGCTGTCATTGGCGCATTTATCGGTAATGGCGACACGTGTGCCACCTACGCCATTGCTATTGCCGGAGCAGCTATGGGCGCAGGCATTGCCTATTTGATCGCCAGTGGTCTGTCAGAACAGTATCCGCAACAATAAGACAGTAAGTCATTCTGAAAACGCAAGAGAATACTTCCCGCTCGGGCCGATTTCTAGCCGTGTCCGCTTACGTCTGGGCTGGCGGGCAGCGCGGTTGGAGACTGGCCACAGCTTTTGAGGAGTTTCATCTTAGTTGATGAACGAGCTTTCGTAAAACGTAAGGGAATTTTTACGTTTCACGTTTTACATTTGATGGAGCGCGCACTCCGGCGCGCATAACGCGGCGTGTCCGATGTGGACACGCCGCGTTGTTTAAGGGGTAGGGCCGCTGAAGATACCGGCTAAGCTACGGTTACTTCTTCCGGGGCGCGATCACGACCAGCCCGACCAGGGCGCACAGCCCAATCAGCAGCGCCATATTGGCGGCAATCCCGGCTACATTCCGGCCTCCCAGCTTTGTCAAGGTGACGGCTGTGGGGATGGCATCAAGGGTAGTATCAAATTGTGCAGGATAAGCAGCGGAGGCAGGTACCGTTTCAATGCGCTCGTTTCCAGTTTCGCCTATACAGCCCAAAGCGCCGCCTTGAATGATGAGACGCAGGTTATCAACGCCATCATTCGAGATGAAATAAGCATTGTTGCTGGCGACACGGATGTTGCCCAGACTGTAAAGCCAAGCTCCACTGCCATCTGTGCGCACGCTTACCCACTGTGAATTGCCCGGACTCCCGCCGCCGCCATTGTCCTGAATTTGCAGGTAGATGATTGCGTTGGCGACAGGATTACTATCGGCGTCGTAGACATACCCATATACCGTCTTCCCCGCCTCAGGAATCCCCCCTGGCAGTACCCCTGTGGTGACGCTGTAATAGGCTCCCCCATTGTCGTCTGTTTCTGCGCCCGAGCGTACCTGGAAATAGTAGAGGGTATTCGGCGACAACCCGCTGATGGTCACGTAATGGGTGGTCGTACTGCCCTCGGAGTCGGACGTGGTCGTCCAGGAACCGATGGTGGTTCCCCAGTCCACGTGCCCGTCACTCGCCTCGTCCGTGGCCCAACTCACCACAAAGCCGTTCTCCCATACATCGCTGATGTAGACCTTATTGATGGTCAGCAGATTGGGCGCTGCCGCCGCCGGGGAAATGCTGAGGAGCAGGCAAACCAGCGTCAGCGCCGCCCCCCACGCCCTGAAGTTCTTGTGTGTCTGTTTCATCATGGACCTCCCTATCCTGATCATAGAATTGTTGTGCGCTTCTGAATCATCGCTCATGACTTGTGGGATCGGCTAGAAATCCCAATCTTCCGCGTCGATGATACTCAGCGGACTGCCCGCCTGGATCTCCAGGTCGCCTTCACAGATGATTTCCGGTGCTTCGTACATTTGCATAGCCTCCTCAAAACTAGTACTTTGTCAACCATGCTCTGATGGGTAACTTGGTGTATCCTGTCTCCAAAGGGAGGCAGAGATGACCAAGAAATATATCGTCACCTTGAGTGAGTCTGAACAAGAGATGTTGAAAGCTTTG
>Ga0208197_1000532_pt1 | contig 46999 bp, 36 predicted proteins | sample AD_JPNNA4_MetaG_FD_184444 | JGI IMG/M metagenome (GOLD analysis project Ga0208197, IMG submission 184444) | Active sludge microbial communities of municipal wastewater-treating anaerobic digesters from Japan - AD_JPNNA4_MetaG (SPAdes) (version 2) | ecosystem: Engineered > Bioreactor > Anaerobic...
AGTAAAATCCGTGGGATTTACGTGAGGTAAATCCAGCACATACCAACAGGAGGTTGGGTTTATGTGCGTCAGGATTTTACAAGTATCAAGCTCTGATTCTGTCCAAAGCTAATATCGTGCGAGTCGGGATATAAGGCTAGTGCTCTGCTGGATGACTACAAACTTCAGATACGTCGCATCATTCTTATAATATGCAGCTTAATAATTCCTCCAGGCTTATGCCTTTGAAATAATAATTCACATCTAAGCCTGCAAGGGCAGTCCTTATTTCATATTCGTTGTAGCGTTTCCCTATAAGCAAAGCTTCAATTTCTCCGGGATTTCCGCTGCCGAAGAAATCCCCGTAGAATTTAATACCGTGAATTATTCCATTTTTTACATTTATCAATACTTCAACCTTGCCGCCCTCAAACCTTTTTGCCTGTTTGACGTTGAACTCAGGCGAAGCTCCGTAATTCCAATCCCAGCTCATATATTTGCTTTTCATCAGCGAGTTTATTTCATTCAAGCCTGCAGCCTCAAGATGCCCTTCAATTAATTCCGTATCCTCATCGAACATATATTTTAAAAGCAGTTCTTTAAATTCAGAAACCGTAATATCCTCGGACAGATAATCCGCAATATTTGTGACTCTTGACCTGACGGACTTAATACCCTTGGATTGAAACTTATCCTCTGTCACCTTCAATGCTTTCGCCAATTCCTCCATTTTGGAATTGAAAAGCAGCGTTCCGTGATGCAGGACCTTTCCCTGCTTTACATATTGCGCATTTCCGGAAAACTTTTTTTGATCGATGGTAATATCGTTGCGGCCTGAAAGCTCAGCTTTTATCCCAAAGCGTGCGAGGGCTTTTACAATGGGCATGGTGAACTTTCTGAAGTCAAATTCCTTTTTCCCCGTTCCTTTGTTTATAAAGGTAAAATTAAGGTTGCCCAGGTCATGGTAGACTGCACCGCCTCCGGTTATTCTTCTTACTACATGAATGCCTTTTTCCTTTACATATTCACTGTTTATTTCTTCTGCGGTATTCTGATATTTTCCGACAACTATTGTCGGCTCGTTCTGCCAGAGAAGCACATAGTCATTATTATCATCCAAGGTAAACAGATATTCTTCCAAAGCCAGATTAAAAAAAGGGTTTGTACTTTCATTTCTTATGTACAGCATGTGAAACCTCCCAAAAACTATAATGGAAATAATATTATATCATAAATCCGCAAGGATTTATGATTGTGCCATGCGCGTTTTCGGCAAGTCCGAAATTCTCGCGCGGCAATTAAATAAAAGTTATAATATGCGTTTATGCATATTATAGCATATATAATCAGCATTATAATACTTCGGCAGGCTATTAAGAATATTTTGCTATTTTCTTGACCCTGTGGGAATAAACTTATAAAATTGAAGAGTAATACTATAATACTTGCCGAGACAGGCATATATTCGGAGCAAAGGATATTGCCTTGAAAACTTTGCGCATTGTGAACCGTATATAATATATAGGATAGATGCTATTGGTTATGCAAAAGATAAAGCTGCATCCGGAAAGTGAGTGAGGCACAATGAGTTTTTTATCGGGCTTTTTTAAAGGTCTGCTGATAGGGGTAGGCGGCGTTGCTCCAGGGGTAAGCGGAGGAGCAATAGCCGTAATATTTGGACTATATGAGAGGATAACAGATGCTATTGCAGATATATTCAAGGATTTTAAGAAAAACGCGGTATTCTTTTTCCCTATTGCACTTGGTGGTGGGGTGGGAGTACTCGGTTTCAGCAAAATCATGCAATATCTTTTTCAATATTATGAGGTCCAGGTCAAATACCTTTTCATTGGGCTTATGCTGGGGACGCTTCCTGTTGTCTTCAGGCAAGCCAACAAAAAAGGCTTCAGAGCAATATATATTGTTCCTTGCATAATTTCATTAAGCATAACAATAATAACAGTAATACTGGAGAATTCAGGCATCGATATTATTCCTGATACAGCTCCGGGGATGCTTCAGCTTGCTTTATACGGCGCAATTATAGGATTAGGCACGATAGTGCCGGGTATAAGCGCATCCTTCGTGCTTATGTATCTTGGAGCATATAAGATAGTTCTTGACGGACTTGCAAATATCAATCTGTCTATTCTTGTACCTGTGGGAACAGGATTTGTAATCAGTATAATTTTATTTGCCAAGTTCATAAGCTTTTTGTTCAAGAAAGCATACGGTTTTACATACTATACAGTGATTGGATTTGTAATCGGTTCAATAATTGCGATATTTCCAGGCATATCATTCAGTTCTGAATATTTAATCAGTATATTGCTTTTTATCATAGGCTATTTTATATCTTTTTCACTAAGTAAACATTCAAAGGACGTATAAAGCGATTAGAGTAACAAAGGACATGGGGGCATAAGAAATGTCTCCATGTTTTTTGTTATTTAAGCCAAAAAAATATTGACAAGTATAATTATACATATTATATTATATATATGCATACGGTTTATATTTTTAAACAATAATTTCAAACTTTAAATTGGTCCTGTGAGGCCAGAAAGAAGGAAATATATGTGCAGACCTTTTCCGGATCATGGGATAACAAGGAGAGCTCATATGTGAATCTCTTTGCTATCCTTATTTAAATCCATGACTTATTAAGTGCAATAATAGGAGGATTAATATGCCGAAAAGAACTGATATAAACAAAATCCTGATTATCGGATCCGGCCCCATCATTATTGGGCAAGCCTGTGAATTTGACTATTCCGGGACCCAAGCCTGCAAAGCCCTGAGGAATTTAGGCTATAAAATCGTACTGGTCAATTCCAATCCAGCTACCATTATGACTGACCCGGGAATTGCAGATTCAACCTATATTGAACCCCTTAACATCAAAAGCCTAACAGAAATAATAGATAAGGAAAGGCCTGATGCCGTACTGCCGAATCTTGGAGGCCAGACAGCTCTTAATCTTTGCCTGGAGCTTTATAAGAGCGGTATCCTGGATAAATATGGCGTAGAGGTTATCGGTGTTCAAATAAATGCCATTGAACGGGGAGAGGACCGCATTGCTTTCAAAGAGACAATGAACAGGCTTGGAATTGAAATGCCGCGAAGCAAGGCGGCCTACAGCGTTTCCGAAGCCGAAAAAATTGCAGGGGAGCTTGGGTATCCTGTGGTCATCAGGCCTGCTTATACAATGGGCGGCACAGGAGGCGGCATGGCACATAATTCTGAAGAACTGAGAACTATTGCCAGCCGAGGAATCGCTGCCAGTATGGCAGGGCAGATTCTGGTTGAAGAATCGGTTCTGGGCTGGGAGGAACTCGAGCTCGAAGTAGTGAGAGACAGCAAGAATCAGATGATTACAGTCTGCTTTATCGAAAATATTGACGCTGTTGGTGTGCATACGGGAGATTCCTTCTGTGCCGCTCCAATGCTTACAATCAGCCCTGAACTTCAGCAGCGCTTACAAAGATATGCTTATTCCGTGGTGGAAGCTATTGAGGTAATTGGCGGAACCAATGTCCAGTTCGCTCATGACCCAAAAACCGGAAGGGTTGTTATAATAGAAATAAACCCCCGGACTTCGCGTTCCTCGGCACTGGCTTCAAAGGCAACGGGCTTTCCGATTGCTTACATATCTGCCATGCTTGCAGCCGGCCTTACCCTTGATGAGATTCCTTATTGGAGGGACGGGAGCCTGGATAAATACACCCCCTCCGGGGATTATGTTGTTATAAAGTTTGCACGCTGGGCTTTTGAAAAGTTCCCCGGAGCACAAGATAAACTGGGAACTCAAATGCGTGCAGTCGGGGAGGTTATGAGCATCGGAAAAAGCTACAAGGAAGCTTTCCAGAAGGCCATCCGTTCCCTGGAGATAAATCGTTACGGCCTGGGCTTTGCCGGAAATTTCAATAATCATACTCTTGATGAACTGCTTTCCATGCTAACTGAGCCGACCAGCCAGCGGCAGTTCATTATGTATGAGGCATTACGCAAGGGCGCTGATGTTGAACAGCTTTATAAACTGACACATATAAAACCCTATTTCATTGAGCAGATGAAGGAGCTTGTTCTGCTTGAAGAGGAAATACTCAAGTACAAAGGCGGCGAACTGCCGGATGAACTGCTGGTCAAGGCCAAAAAGGATGGCTTTTCAGACCGGTACCTGGCTCAGATCCTTGATGTGTCAGAGGCATCAATTCGAAGGAAAAGAACCGGATTAGGCATGACAGAGGGTTGGGAGGCAGTGCCTGTAAGCGGTGTCGAAGATGCATCCTATTATTTTTCTTCCTATAACGTATCCGATAAGACCTCAGTAACTGACAAGCCAAAAGTCATGATTCTTGGAGGAGGCCCCAACAGGATCGGCCAGGGAATTGAGTTCGATTACTGCTGTGTTCACGCGGCCTTGGAACTTAGAGATTTAGGCTATGAAACGATAATGGTAAACTGCAATCCTGAAACTGTTTCAACTGATTATGATACATCGGATAAGCTTTACTTTGAGCCCCTGACGGTGGAGGATGTACTAAGCATTTATGAGAAGGAAAAGCCCTTGGGAGTGATAGCTCAATTCGGAGGCCAGACTCCTCTCAATATTGCAGGAGATCTGGAAAAGGCCGGTGTAAGGATTCTTGGAACCTCACGGGAAACCATAGACCTGGCTGAGGACAGGGACAGATTCCGCAGAATTATGGATAAGCTTGGCATTCCTATGCCGGAGTCGGGTATGGCGGTAAATGCCGAAGAAGCAATTGCTATAGCAAATCAAATAGGTTATCCTTTAATGGTTCGTCCGTCATATGTTTTGGGCGGGCGGGGAATGCAAATAGTGCATGATGAGGAAATGCTGTGCACCTATATGGCTGCAGCGGTTGGAGTTACTCCCGAAAGACCGATTCTGGTAGATAAATTCCTTGGGCATGCCATTGAAACAGAGGCAGATGCAGTCTCAAACGGAACAGATGCATTTGTGCCGACAGTAATGGAGCACATAGAGTATGCCGGCGTTCATTCCGGAGATTCTGCATGTATTATTCCTCCCATAGGTATTCCTGAAGAGCACATTAGGACTATTGTTGACTATACCGAGAGGATTGCCGAAGAGATGAATGTTATCGGCCTTATGAACATGCAATATGCCATAGCGGATAACAAGGTTTATGTTTTGGAAGCCAATCCAAGAGCATCAAGAACTGTTCCCCTTGTTTCCAAGGTCTGCAATATACAAATGGCACGTATAGCAACAAAAATAATTATGGCTGACTGCTTAGGAGAAAGGTATTCTTTGGACGGCCTTGTAAATAAAAAATTACCTCACTACGGAGTTAAGGAAGCAGTCCTACCCTTCAATATGTTTCCTGAGGTCGATCCGGTATTGGGTCCGGAAATGCGTTCTACCGGGGAAGTATTAGGCATCTCGGATTCATTCGAATTGGCATACTATAAAGCTGAGGAAGCAGCGCAGGAATTACTTCCTTCTTCAGGAACAGTGCTTATTAGTGTAAATGATGCTGATAAGCCCGATGTTCTGGAGGCTGCCAGAGAATTTTCAAGAATTGGCTTCAAAATCGTTGCTACGGAAGGAACCTGCAAATTCCTTCAAGAAAATGGAATCAGCTGTGAAAAGGTCAGAAAGGTATACGAAGGCCGGCCAAACATAGTTGACAGCATGGAGAACGATGAAATAAGCCTGATAATCAATACACCTCAAACCAGACTGAGTGAATTTGATGATTCCTATATCCGCAAGATTGCTATAAAGCGTAAGGTACCGTATATAACCACAATGACCGCAGCCCTGGCAAGCGCAAAGGGAATTGCGGCATATATAAAAAATGGATTTCATGGGAAGAAGATTAAATCTCTGCAGGAGTATCACAGAGATATTGCAGGATAGAAGAATAATGCGATGTAGTTTGCAGTCATCATACAGAGCACTAGCCTTATATCCCGACTCGCACGGTATTAGCTTTGGACAGAATCAGAGCTTGATACTTGTAAAATCCTGACGCACATAAACCCAACCTCCTGTTGGTATGTGCTGGATTTACCTCACGTAAATCCCACGGATTTTACTGTGTATCTTCGCTCGATTCTGTTACCCAAAGCCAATAAGTGCTCGCTGATATACAAGGCTAGTGCTCTGTATGATTATGCATAACCAAGCAAGAGCTTGTATAGTATAGGCCTATCAAAATCATAATCCGTGTGCATCGATATACTATACTGCCTCTTGCGGAGGGTTATGCAAACTTTAGACATGTCGCATTATTCTTCTTTTGCACATCAGCCGTATGTGTATCTAAAGTGAGACAGGAGAAACGTCCCCGTGTCCTTATTTTAATTTTTTTCTTGATTTTGAAACTATTCATTAGTATTATGGAGATACTGTACTATTAAAGAAAGTTGTTGTTAAAGACAAATAATTTTATTTGAGTGGGAGTTAATATATGGACACATCGAAGCAATTAGGCGAAGAAAAGATATCTAAACTGCTGTTGAAGTTTTCAATTCCTGCGATTGTCGGGATGCTGGTAAATGCATTATATAATGTAGTAGACCGGATTTTCATAGGGAATAGTGTAGGCCCCTTGGGAATAGCAGGGGTAACCATCGGCTTTCCGATTATGCTTGTAATTATGGCCTTTGCAATGCTTATTGGAATCGGGGCGAATTCTCTGATTTCTATAAGGCTCGGAGAGCAGAAGAAGGAAGAAGCGGAGCTGATTTTAGGAAATGCAATGGTATTGCTTATTATTGCATCAATGATAATTTCCGGAACAGGCTTGATTTTAATTGAACCGCTGCTAAAGATTTTTGGCGCCAGCACAGAGGTACTTCCATACGCAAAAGAATATTTAAGCATAATACTTTTGGGAACAGTTATACAGACTGTCGGCTTTGGGATGAACAACTTTATCAGGGCAGAAGGGAATCCCAGAATTGCTATGCTTACAATGATAATTGGAGCAATTCTTAATACCATACTGGATCCGATATTTATTTTTGTATTTGGATGGGGCATTAGAGGTGCAGCTATTGCAACTGTTTTGTCACAGGTAGCATCAACGTCATGGGTATTGTATCATTTCTTCGGCGGCAGAAGCACCTTAAAGGTACACAAAAAAAACCTCAGGCTGCATTTGCCGATAGTAGTGAAAATTGTTTCCCTGGGAGCTGCGACATTCTTCATGCAGATGGCCGCAAGTGTCCTGAACGCCATCATGAACAAAAGCCTTGTGGTATACGGAGGTGATATAGCCGTTTCAGGAATGGGTGTTACAATGAGTATCACTATGCTGATACTTATGCCGATATTCGGCATCAATCAGGGTGCCCAGCCTATTATAGGATATAATTACGGGGCACTGAAGTTTGACAGGGTGAAGAAAGCTTTGAAACTTGCAGCCTTTGCGGCAACAACTATAACAACTATCGGATTTATACTCACAAGAATATTTCCATCCCAGCTGATATTATTATTCAATAGAACAGATAAGGGCTTATTGGATTTTGGAACAAGAGCGATTTCAATCTACCTGGTATTTCTTCCGATTATCGGATTTCAAATAATATCGGCAAATTATTTTCAGGCAGTGGGCAAACCGAAGCATGCGGCATTCTTGAGCCTTTCAAGGCAAGTATTGATTCTCATACCGGCACTGCTTATACTGCCATTATTTTTTGGACTGGATGGACTGCTTATTGCAGGACCTGTGTCAGACCTGACATCGTCGGTCATTACAGGGATTTTTCTTATGAGGGAATTAAAGCATTTGGACGACAGGCACCGAGACGCCATGGTGCAGGACCAAAACTAAGCAGCTATATTATATGCTTGACAATTGGTGTAAAAAATACAAGAATTATAGTAAGAAATAATTAATATCAATATTAACAATTCAGAGGGTGTTGAAATGAATCTGAAAAGCCATGGGGAGGATAAAGGTATACCGGCGGCAAAATATGAGAAGATAGCACTTGATATAGCTTACAGCATTCTTAATGAAGAATGGAAAGTCGGTGAAATGGTTAAGGGCAGGTCTACACTATCCGGTAAGTACAGTGTTTCTCCCGAAACAATAAGACGTGCATTGAAGCTGCTGGAAGAACTGCAGGTCGTAAGTGTAATAGAAAAAAAAGGGATTTTGATAAAATCAAAAGATGCGGCCAATAACTTCATAAAAGAACATCAATCAAAGGACAGAATACTTTCTATGCGGGAAGAGATCGTCAGATTAATGGAGGAAAAGCAGGCACTTGAAAAGCAGGTTCTTGAACGATTGGATTCCGTAATTGAACAGGCGATGCTTCTTAGAAATATTGGAATAATTTTTCCTCTGGAGTTAAAAATTCCTGAAAAAAGCCACTTGGTGGGAAAAACCATCGGCGAAGTGCGTTTCTGGAATCACACAGGGGCGACAATAATAGGAATAAATCGTTCCGGTCACCTGTATCTTTCGCCGGGGCCCAAGATGGTGTTCTTTGCCAATGACATTATTCTTTATGTGGGAAGCGATGCGGAGATATCTGAAAAAGTTGCTAAGTATGTAAAATAAACACCTATAAGCCTGATATGAAACCATATCAGGCCTTTTGCTTTTATTACAAGCAATATTTTTTTAAGAAATATCTGACAACTTGCTTGACAAACACGAGTTGCCTGTGATAATATTAGATAAAAGAGGCAACTTGAAACAATAGCATAAGTTGTCAGATAATGTAATAACTAGTACAGCAGTCACAGGATTATGAAAGGAGGCTAGCATATGATCATATTGAAGAAAGGACAATTGACCAGGCATATAAACGAAAGCAGGGAACAAGATGAATATGTTATGAGGACAATTACTCCGGAGGAGCTTGGAGATGCAGTTGCACTCCAGAAATATGTATACGAGCAGCTTCCTAACAAGCAGGTTCTGTACATGGATTCTTATGAAGAAATGTATGATGATATGAAACAGGGAGCAAAGATAATCGGAGTATTTAACAAAGCAGGAGATATTATTGCATACAGGTATATAGGTTTTCCGGGATGCTCTGAGAAGAATCTCGGCAATGATATAAATATGCCGGGTCAGGAATTGGCAAAGGTAGCTCATCTTGAAACGACAGTTGTGCATCCTGAATACAGAGGCAACTCATTACAGAGTTTGACATTGCAGCAGGCGATACCAATGGTAAAAGATCTTGGGTACAGTCATTTGCTTTGTACTGTATCGCCTCAGAATATCTACAGCCTTTACAATATTATAAAAAACGGATTGAGAATCAAAGCGCTTAAGAAAAAGTACGGTTCAGAAAAAGACGGGAAGGATGGATTATGGAGGTTTATTCTTCATAGAAATCTGGAGCCAAGGGCTGTAAGAAAAGTAAGCCAGAATTTTGGTATACCTATCGGCGATCTTGAACGTCAGAGCAAACTTATTGATGAAGGATTTGTAGGCTTATGGCTGTATAAGGAGAGCAAGACGCTGAATTATGTACGGTTTGAAGATGCCATAGCATGTTAGTAAAAACAATAGTTGAATAATAAGAGATTGTACCTGGTAAAAAAGGCTGGTACAGTCTCTTTTGTTTTTTTGAACTGCTTACTGGATGCTGCAGACGGATGTGATACATGGACATTAATGTCAAAATCTTAAAGATATTATAAATGTATAATCATAATTGTCTAATTAACAGCGCATTAAGAAGAACATGTAATACGAAACTTTTTTACGACAATGTACTATGACAAAAAACATGATCTGGCGTTTGTATAATTATAAGTAATAAAAATATTTTTACTCTGAGATAAAAAGTTTAAGAATTACAGCAGTATGTGCGGATGAGGAAAGGAATGCAATTTAAAAAGAGGAGGTGAATAGTGCATAGGCATCCGAATCTTAATTTCAAGTTAAGGAGGAGTAAAAATGTTTAAACGAACTGGAAAGAACAAGACTGGTATTGCTTTTTTAGTGACATTGCTTATCTTGTCAATGGTTATGCCAATGAACATCTCTGCTGACAACATTGGAAAGTTTGATAAGAATCAACAGTATGCTATTGATTACCTGGATCAACCTGAAGTCCAGAAAAAAATCGCTGAAATAAGTGATGCAATATGGTCCTATGCAGAGCTGGGACTGGAAGAGTACAACACTTCCGCATTACTGGTAAATTACCTTGAAAAAGAAGGCTTCAAGGTTGAAAAAGGAGTAGCAGGTATGCCCACTGCATTTGTTGCTACATATACCAATGGCCCCGGACCTGTAGTAGGTGTTCTTGGCGAACTCGATGCACTGCCGATGCTGTCCCAGGAAGTAGGCAATCCTGTACATACTCCTGTAAGCGAGGTAAACGGAGCAGCTGCTCCCGGCCATGGATGCACCCATAACACAATGGGAACTGCGGCAGCAGCTACGGTGGTAGCAGTGAAAAAGGCAATGGAAGAAGGCAAATTTACAGGAACAATAAAAATGTTCGGCAGTCCATCTGAGGAAACCGTTATAAGCCGTCCATTCATGGTTTATGCAGACCTTTTCAAGGATGTGGATGTTGTCATAGATAACCACGGCGGAGGCAGTTTCGGTGCTTCCTACGGTGTAAACAGCAACGGGATTTTCTCCTTCTCAGTAACCTTCACCGGCAGGACGGCACACTCAGGCGGATCACCATGGGACGGTAAAAGCGCCCTGGACGCTGTGCAGATAATGAACATGAATACAGAGTATCTCCGTGAACATCTTTTCTATACATACAGAATGCATTATGTAACTACCGAAGGCGGTGAAGCACCTAATGTTGTTCCGGACAGGGCAACAACCTGGTACTTTGTAAGGGACACCGACCAAAGAATAAAGGATGATGTCGCAAAGGTGCTGGATTGTGCAAAGGCAGCGGCACTGGCGACAGGCTGCACAATGGAGGTTACGCCTTATACAGCCATCCACCAGTGCTATCGTAACGAAGGTGTTGCAAATGTTCTGGTTGAAAACATAAAGAAGGTCGGATATCCTGAGTGGTCTGTTGAAGAGCAAAACATGGCAAAGGCAATTCAAAAAGCTTTAGGCTCTGAAGTAGTGGGCCTTTATGACAACTCCAAGCTTCCTGAAAAGCCGGGAGGCCCTCCGGCAGTATTCACCGGTGGAGGCTCTTCCGATATAGGCGAAGTATCCTTGGTAGTGCCGCTATCATCCTTGAACTTCCCTTCAGGCGCTCCCGGAGTAAGCAGCCACCATTGGTCCCTGGTTGCTGTTACAGGTTCAACGGTTGCCCATAAAGGCCTCATTGCAGGTGCCAAGGTTATGGCAATAAGTGCCATAGAATTAATGACTGACAAGAAGAAGCTGGATGCAATAAAGGCAGAGTTCAACGAAATGAAGAAGAAATACAGCTATAACTATGATGAAAATGGGAATTATGTATCTTACCTGCCTTATTTGTACAGCAGGTCGGGTAAGTACACCTATGACCCCGCAAACAACAAGTTCTTTGTGCCGGAAGGTAAACCGGTTGCTCCGCCCCTGGGCTTCCTGAAAGGACAGATGGATAAATACCGTGCTGAAATGTCCAAGAAATATAAGACACCTTCATGGTATGACGGCCCTCCAATGAAAATGGAATAAAATATTTTGAAAGAGAGCTCATTCAATTGAATGCAGCTCTTTTTCTTATGCCAAATTTTTGATAACCAAATTATGGTTTTTTGCATATTATGTAATGATTGGTTTAATGGAGAAAGGAGATATGAATAAATTGTACAAGAATCCTTATTTGTGTCCTATGAATCCGTTTTACATCTGTCCGTTCCGAGATTTAACGGAGGATGCAGAGTATGATGATTTCTTTAGTGAAGAGTATTACGAAGACTTGTACTTTGAGGATGAGTATGCCGAGGATGACTATGAAGGGATGAGGCAAAGGCCGCAGGATGTCAGCCGCATCATGTCGCTTATTAACAGGAGGTTTGCCGGCCACTATTCAGAGCTTGAAAGGTATGGGGTACGGCGTGCAGATACGCGTAACATATTTAGAAACACAGTAATCTATGTATTGAGAAATGCAAACAATTATGACGGGACTATTGAACAGAGAACTAATGCACTTCTGAATGCCCTGCGCAGGGATAATCCATTTGCATTCACCATACTTAGACGAAAAGGAGTCCCTAATGCCCGTATAAATCAAATAATGAAGGATATAATTCAATTTACGCTGGAGAATATTGAAGTAGCTGAAGGCGCAGGCTGGAGCCAATGGGAAGACCTTGGGGGAATACTAACTTCCGGACCTGCAGCTGCATCCTGGCAGCCTAACCGTCTGGACGTATTTGCAAGAGGACAAAACCAGGCATTGTGGCATATTTATTGGAACGGTGCCCGCTGGAGTGCATGGGAGGACCTGGGTGGGATTCTGACAACGGGGCCGGGGGCGGTATCATGGGGACCCAACAGGATAGATGTATTTGCAAGAGGACAGAATCAATCCTTGTGGCATATTTATTGGGATGGTATCCGTTGGAGTGCATGGGAGGATCTTGGAGGCATAATTACTTCCGAGCCTGCAGCTGCATCCTGGCAGCTTAACCGTCTGGACGTATTTGCAAGAGGACAAAACCAGGCATTGTGGCACAAGTATTGGGACGGTATCCGCTGGAGCGAGTGGGAGGACCTGGGAGGAGTGCTGACTTCAGCACCTGCAGCAGTGTCCTGGGGGCCGAACAGAATAGACGTATTCGGAAGAGGGCAGAATCAGTCCCTTTGGCATAAATACTGGGACGGAACCCGCTGGAGCGCATGGGAGGACCTTGGCGGTGGGCAGATAACTTCCGGACCGGCTGCAGCATCTACAGGGAACAACCGTCTTGAAGTATTTGCAAGAGGCCAGAGGAATGAGCTTATGATCAGAACCTGGAACGGAACCCGATGGAGCGGCTGGAGCTCTCTTGGAGGTGTGCTGACCTCAGAACCTGCTGCAGTATCCTGGGGAGGCAACCGCCTGGATGTATTCGCCAGAGGGCAGAACAATCATTTGTGGCATATATGGAGGACATAGAATCAAAAGCACTATAAATATTGAAGTGCACCCCAAAAGTTAGATAAAAGTAAACTAACATTTTGAGGTGCTTTTTTTATTCCGAATAAAAATGCATGTTTTTCCAAAACATGCAGGAAATTGTCGATTTATGGAGAATTATGGAGAATTATGCATATATAGTGTATTCAGAAAATTGTGAATTTGGCATACTTGATACAAATAAATCACTGATTAAAGGAGGGGAATGTATGAAGTCTATCAGGACAAGGTTGATTACTTACTTTGGTATAATTTTAGTAGCTATATGTGCAATTCTGGGATATGCAGCAAACGACAAAGCAACAGATGCTGTAACTCATGAGGGGAGAAATACCATGGAGGTGGCGTCACAGGAGGCATCAATGCTTGTGCGAAGCTTTCTGGACCAAAAAATCATACTAATGGAAGCCATAGCAGCACAAAAGATACTCACTGATGAAACTACTTGGGAAGAGAAGGTTGCCACCCTGCAGCCCGAGGCAGAAAGGAACGGTTATGAAACCTTTGCAATTGCTGATTTGGCTGGTAATGCCAAAAGACTTAAAGGTGATCCTGTCAATGTTGCTGACAGAGACTATTTCAAGCTGGCGGCAAGCGGAAAATCAAATGTTTCGGATGTCTTGATAAGCAAGGCCACAAATATGCCCTCAATCATTGTTGCCGCACCTATAAAAAGGGATGGTGCCGTAAAAGGCGTATTATACGGAGTGGTGGATGGAACTGAGATTACGAATATTACCAACAGAATAAAGCCAGGGGGTACCGGTTATACATATATAATAAATAAATCAGGAGTAATTATGGCGCATCCCAATGATGAATACATCACTACACAGTTCAATATCATTGAAGATGGGAAGGAAAGGCCGGAACACAAAGAACTGGCCGATCTTGCTGAGAATAAGATGACAAAGGGAGAGACAGGGGTAGATTCATATTATTTTGAAGGCAGCACGCGCATTGTTGCTTACACACCGGTTCCGGACACAAATTGGACTGTGGCAGTAGCAATTCCGGAAAATGACATACTTGAGCCGGTGAAAGAGCTGAATACTTGGATACTAATCATCTCAGCAGCCGGAATTCTCTTAGGAATAGTGTTTACATATTTTATCAGTATTTATATAAGCAAACCGATAATGGAGGCCAGCAGATATGCAAAGAGAATAGCAGAGCTGGACATTACTCAGGATGTATCCGGAAACCTGAAAAAGAGGAGGGACGAACTGGGTATCTTGGCAAATTCTTTTCAGACAGTAGCAGACAGCCTCAAAGGATTTATCAGAGAGATATCGGATGCTGCGCAGCAGGTGGCGTCTTCTTCCGAAGAATTGACTGCAACAAGCCAGCAGGCGTCAACGGCTGCTGAAGAGGTGGCAAAGACGATTGAGGAAATGGCAAATGGAGCCAGTGATCAGGCAAGGGATACTGAAAATGGTGCAATAAAGGTAAATGAAATAGGCAGCATGATAGCTGAAGAAGAGCTTCAAAGAAAGATATTAAATGATGCGGCAAATGAAGTTGTACATCTTAAAGATGAAGGATTCCAGTCCTTGAACGATCTTGTAGAAAAAACTGAAGCAAGCAATAAATCATCCAAAGAAATATACAATGTTGTACTGAACACCAGCAACAGTGCAAAGAAAATAGAGAATGCAAGCCAAATGATACGCAGCATAGCTGAGCAGACAAACCTGCTTGCTTTGAATGCAGCGATAGAAGCAGCCAGAGCAGGAGAAGCGGGAAGAGGATTTGCAGTAGTTGCAGATGAAATACGTAAATTAGCGGAGGATTCCAACAAATTTACAAAAGAGATTGAAGAGATAGTTGCAGAGCTGATAGATAAGACGAACAGTGCAGTAACTACAATGAAAGAGGCAGCGGCTTTGACGGCAGCTCAGACAGAAGGCGTGGAAGTAACAAAGAACAAGTTTGAAGGTATTGCAGGGGCCATAGAAAAGACAAGAGAGGCATTAGATATGTTGAATAAGACCGGAGAAGCCATGAATCGAAAGAAAGATGAAATAATAGATATTATCCAGAGCCTCTCCGCTCTTTCGGAAGAAAATGCGGCAGGTACAGAGCAGGCATCAGCTTCAGTGGAGGAACAGACTTCGTCAATGGTGGAAATCGCCGGTGCCAGCGAAGAACTGGCAAAGCTTGCTGAGGAAATGCAAAAGAGTATTTCAAAATTCAAAATTTAGTAATAAACAAGCACAGGACATCCCATGGAAGGGCACTGCATAAGGCGGTGCCTTTCTTTATTTTATACGGCGGAAATAAGTGGTATAATAATATTAAAAGGTTATTGAAATAAATATGGAAGGTGTTAATATGAACGGTATATTAAATATTATAAAAGACAGGGCACTGACATATGAACAAAAGATAGTAAGCTTGGCACGGGCTGCAGAAAACACCCTGAGTGTTCTTCCTATATCAGAAGAAGTACAGGAATACAGGAGAGAAGGAATATTATGCGATTTGAATGAGGGAAACGCGCCATACAGGCCCCGTTACATTGTACCTGACTATGAAAGGTTTATGAAACAAGGCAGTGAGTTCCTGAGACTGAAGCCTGCAAAGGACATATGGGAAGCCACAAATAATCTGCTGATATTATACAGACATGTTCCCTCCGTTACTACAATGCCTGTGTATGTAGGGAACCTGGATACTTTACTGGAGCCTTATATTGAGGATGAGGAAGAGGCATATAAGGCTGTCAGGTTATTCCTGATGCACTTGGACCGAACTGTTACCGATTCATTCTGCCACGCAAATATCGGCCCGGGGGTTACAAAAGCAGGAAGGCTCATATTAAGGGCAGAGAAAGAGCTTCAGGATGCTGTCCCGAATCTGACAATCAAATACAGTAAAGAGACTCCTGATGAATTTGCATTGGAAGCGGTAGAAACAGCCCTTGTATCGGCAAAACCCAGCTTTGCAAATCATGAGATGTTTGTTAATGACTTTGGTATAAATTATTCAATAGCCAGCTGCTATAACGGGCTGCCAATAGGAGGCGGAAGCTTTACTCTTGCAAGGCTGGTACTTGCAAGATTGGCAAAACAATCAAATAACGCAGAGCACTTCCTTGAAGAAGCACTTCCTGAAGCGGTTTCTAAAATGTGTGAATTTATGGACCAGCGCATCAGGTTTATTGTTGAAGAAAGCGGTTTTTTCGAAAGCAGCTTCCTTGTGGGTGAGAGCTTAATATATAAAGATAGATTTACAGCCATGTTTGGTATGGTTGGGCTTGCGGAATGTGTGAATCACTTGCTTGGTGCAGCGGAACAAAAGGACAGGTTCGGGCACAATGATGCTGCCAATGCCCTTGGACAAAGGATAGTGGAAAGAATACACCAGTTGGTATCGGAGCATAACAATCAATACTGCAAAGCAACCGACGGCCGTTTTCTGCTCCATGCCCAGGTAGGGATAGATACTGATTATGGCATCAGCCCGGGATGCCGGATACCCATCGGGGAAGAGCCGGAAATATATGATCACTTGCTGCAGAGCGCACCCTTTCATAAATACTTCCCGTCAGGTATAGGAGATGTGTTTAGCTTTGACGAGACGGTGAAGAGAAATCCAGCCTATTTGCTTGATATTATTAAAGGCGGTTTTTCGGAAGGCTTAAGGTATATATCCTTCTATGCCTCAGACAGCGATTTGATCAGAATAACCGGATATCTTGTAAAGAAGTCGGATATGAAAGTACTTCAGCAAGGAGGACAGGCACTGCATGACACTGTTGCATTAGGGCTTGGTGCAGTACAGAATTCCAGGATATTGGAAAGAAAGGTCAGACACAATGGCTAAAGCGCTTGTGAATAAGATACTGCTCTTCAGTTCTGTGGACGGTCCCGGAAACCGTACGGCGATATTTTTTCAGGGCTGCAATTTCAACTGCCTGTACTGCCATAATCCTGAGACAATAAACAGATGTACCGGCTGCGGACTATGCCTGGATGCATGCCCTGCAGGTGCATTAAGCAGCAGAAATGGAACTATAGAATGGGATTCTGCAAGCTGCATAGGCTGTGATGCCTGTCTTGAGGCATGCCCCGGCAAAAGCAGTCCAAAGGCTGTTTCAATGACAGTAAATGACGTAATGAAGACGGTCGAGAAAGTGAAGCCTTTCATTTCAGGTATAACTGTATCAGGAGGAGAATGTACAATACAAAAGGAATTCCTTGTGGAGCTTTTTGAAGCGGTACACAAATTGGGGCTTACGGCCTATGTTGATACAAACGGCTATATTGATTTTTCAAAGGAACCGGAATTGACATTTACTATGGATAAGGCAATGCTTGATATAAAGTCCTATGATGAGGAAGAGCACAAAATGCTTACCGGAATGTCCAATGCAATAGTGCTGAAAAATGCAGAATACCTGGCAAATAAGCAAAAACTATATGAAATAAGGACAGTTATAGTTCCCGGGATCCTTGACAATCACCGTAATGTTGCTGAAGTGAGCAGGCTGATTGCAGAATTGGATGCGGATATACGGTATAAGCTGATCAGATTCAGACCAATAGGAGTTTACGGTGATATCAAAAAAGTCGGTATCCCTTCAGACGAGTTAATGGCGGGGCTTAAAAAAATAGCTGAGGAAAACGGCTGCAGATATGTTACAGTGGTGTAAAGTCGAGTATTTAAATACAAGTCAGCAATTTGAATAAAAAGTACAGCAACAATAATAAAGCGGCATACCTTTCATTTATCTATCATATAAATTGAAGGATAATATGAAATCTAAATAGAAAGGTGTGTTGTTATGTCTAGGAATGTCAGGGTTTTTTTTGCAGGTTTCCTGTGTTGTCTTCTCCTGACTGCAGGTATGATGGCAGTAGTCGGAGATCCTGTTGACACGGAAGTAAAGGCAATATTGTCAAATACCATTAAAATGAAGCTTTTTGGCAATGATTTTACTCCCAAGAGCGACGACGGAACTTATCTGAAACCCCTTATATATAACGGCAGGACATATCTGCCGGTGAAGCCGCTGGGGGATGCTCTTGGAATAGCAGTTGAATGGGATGGAGCCGATAAAATCGTATGGCTGGGCGGGAAAACACAGATCGCTCCTATTAATGATACCAGCATGTATGAGGATTACTCACGGACAATAGTAACTACCGATACAGATAAGCTTACAACTGCGGATACTACATACAAATGGGGAATTGCAAACATCAGTCCTTTAAACAGCGTATACTACGGCTGCTACCTGAAGCCCGAAGGGAAATACAAGCGCTTTACCGCATCAATATTCCTGAGTGAAGATACCAAAAGGGAATTGACAATGGATATCCGGAAAGACAACAAGCAGGGTGTGGTCCTGAAAAACCTCCAGCTGAAGCCCGGGGAGACTGTTGACATCGATATTGACATCAGCGGGGTTGATACTCTTTTCATATTCTCCCAGGTGGGTTCAACCCAGAAGCTTATTATAGGAGAGCCGGCTTTCCGGAATGATGCACAATAGGTTGAACTTGAATTACGATAATTGCAGCAGAGACATCGCATTTGAAATGCGGTGTCTCTTTTTTCATAGATATATCGACAAAAAAATATAAATAATGATATTATTATATAGACAGAGTAAAAATTGCTCCAGGATGTTTGCCGGTTTGTAATAGCTTGTGTTAAATTGTCAAATGATATATAATAAAAGTCACTCAAATAACAAATATGGAGGATTCTTATGCCGGATTTGAATAGCTTGATACTGGAGAATACAGCATTTCAGATAATTTTTAACCTTTTCGGAGGAACTGCCTTGCTTATGTATGGCGTTGATTTTATGGGCGGCGGGTTGGAAAAGGCCTCCGGAAAAGTTATGAGAAAAATACTCTCTATTTTGACAAAGAACATATATGTGGCTTTTTTTGTAGGTACGGTATTAACGATGCTTGTACAAAGCAGTACAGCAATTACTGTAATGACAGTCGGGTTTGTAAATGCGGGGTTGATGAATCTGACTCAGGCTGTGGGCATCATATATGGTACAAATATTGGTACTACAATAACTGCACAGCTGATGTCCCTCAAGCTTACACATATAGCCCTGCCTGTAATTGCAATAGGTTTTTTTATAATGTCCTTCTCAAAAAAAGACAGTACGAGGAACTTTGGACAGGCGCTTATGGGTTTTGGGCTTATGTTCCTGGGACTGAAGACCTTGAATGCAAGTTTGCCGTATATCCAGGAAAGCGAGACTGCACGGCAGCTGTTCCTTCAATACGGACAAAATCCTTTCCTGGGGCTGTTTGTAGGCATGATAGCTACGATGCTTATTCACAGCAGCGCTGCCACAGTTGCTTTGACCATATCACTTTTCAGCGCAGATATGATTAGCTTTTACGCTGCCGTGGGATTAACCCTCGGAGATAATATCGGTACATGCGTAACGGCGCAGCTGGCAAGCCTTAAGGCAAATACAGCTGCCAGAAGGACTGCATGGGCACATACTTTGTACAATGTCATAGGTGTCGTAATTGCCATTATTGTTCTGAAACCCTTCTCTGGGATGATAGAATGGATTACCTTCAGTTTGCTTCATGAGCCAAAAGCCTTTCTTGTTGCAAATACACATACCTTGTTCAATATTATCAGCGCATTGGTATTCCTTCCGATTACAAAATACTATGTGCTGTTCCTTGAAAAAATCATACCCGACAGAACGGATAAAAGATATAAAGAGGTGCCTTTGGACCGGCTCCTGATAGAAACTCCCGTGGCCGCTTTGAAGGCTGCAACTCAGGAAGTAATAAATGCTGCAGATATTGCAAAGGATATGCTCAATGATTCCCTGATCAGCCTTATAGAGGATAACGAGAGTAAGATTGATTCAGTACTGCAGAATGAAGAAAAGCTGAACAGCATGCAAACGGAAATAACTCAATACCTGGTGGAAATATCCCGTAAAGATCTTGACAGTGACCAGTCTGCAAAAATACCTGCCCTTATAAATACTATCAATAATTTTGAGAGAGTAGGGGACCATTGTGAGGACATCACAGAGTTATCCAGAAACAAAATAAACCGAAAGATAATATTCAGTGAGCAAGGCATCAATGAACTGGAAACATTGTATCAAGAGGTCATGAATATGATGGATGAATGCCTTCTGGCATACTCAAAGGATGATGCAGAATTAGCACTTCAGGCAGCTGCAAGGGAAGATGTCGTCGATGAACTTACGCTGAAGTTTAAAGATGAGCATATCAGAAGGCTGGAGGAAGGTACTTGCAGTGTTCAGGCAGGAGTTATCTACCTGGATGCCATAACCCATTTGGAAAGAATTGCAGACCATCTCCATAATGTGTGCCATATTATATCTGAAGGCAGGCATTATGGAGATAAAGAATGATTATGCACATTCTGAACGGCCTGTGTTCAATATAAACCTCAATTCTTCCCCCGATATTGTTTCTTTATCCAACAGCAATTCTGTTATCTGTTTAAGAGTTCTTCCGTACTTCGAGAGTAACTCCCGGGTGCTGCCTTCAACATCTCTGAGTATGGATGTAACAGCTGAATGCAGCTGGTCTCCCGGAATATCCTCAGAAGAGATGATCCCAAGCTCGGACATCCCGCTGAATACAATCTGCTTCGCTATGTCGGAGGCATGCTTGAAATCACCGGATCCGCCGGTGCTTCTATTGCCGAATATCAGCTCCTCCGCGATAACACCGGCCAGTGCCGTCGAAATTCTTGATTTCAGGTAATCACAGGTGTACAGATACATATCGTTTTCCTGAGTCTGACGTACATAACCCAAAGCATTGCTTCTTGATGCAACATTGACACTGGCGACAGAACCGGGAAGTTTAAGCTCACCAACCAGTGCATGTCCTGATTCGTGTACTGCTATTCTGCGTTTTTCTTCCTTGCTTGGAAGCCTGTCAAGCTTTTCACCCATCATTACTTTTTCAACTGCACTTCTGAAATGATTTGAGTTAATCATATCGGAGCCATTTCTCATTGCAAGTATGGCAGCCTCATTTGTGACACTTTCCAGTTGCGCCCCGGAGAATCCGAAGGTATCTTTGGCCAAGGCTTCTATGCTAACATCCGGTGCAAGGGGTTTGTTCCTTACATGAAGTCTCAGTATATGCATACGGCCTTTTTTATCTGGAAGGTCAACCTTTACGAGGCGGTCAAACCTGCCGGGGCGAAGCAATGCTGAGTCAAGCATATCAATACGGTTTGTTGCACCAATAATAAGAATTTTTATTTCATCATCGGAGGATATGCCATCCATTTGCACCAACAGTTCATTAAGAGTCTGGTCGTGCTCCTGGTGACTGTTATTCTGTCCTCTTGCTCCTCCAAGCACTTCAATTTCATCAATAAAAATTACGGCGCTGGATTTTTTCAGATATTCGGCTGCCTTCCTTGCTTGTTCAAAAAGCCTGCGTACTCTTTGAGCGCCTACACCGACATACATTTCCACAAATTCCGAGCCGCTGACTGATAAGAATACTGAATCTGTAAAACTGGCAGCAGCTTTTGCCAGCAGTGTTTTCCCGGTGCCCGGAGGTCCGCTGAGCAATATGCCTTTTAAGGGACGAATACCCAGAAGCTTTATTTGCTCTTCATTTTTCATGAATTCAAGGGCTTCACGGAGTTCGTTCTTGGCAACCTCCTGGCCTCCGATATCATCAAAAGAGACAGAACAGATATTTCTTTCCGCTGAAGCAAAGCTGACGCTATTGCCGGGCCGCCTGCCGAAGTTCACATAGTATATTATGCCGATGAGTCCAATTATGAACACCACAGGAAGTATATTTACGCCTTGAAGTGCCAGGAATATCAGCACACCTGCCGCTGCTCCCGCAAAGATCTCCTTATTCTTCATCAAATGTCTCCTCCTATTCTGTCGAAATGCCGTCCAATCACAGCAAACAAAGAATTGTTCTTCTTGGTAAACTGAAGATATATATTTTGCTCATCCACATATACTTTAGCTTCAGCTCCAATCATTTCAGTTTTTTCCCGGACTTTAGCTTCAAGAGACGGGAAGTCTCCGTCCGCTATGGACTTTTGGACATAATAATGAATTTCATAATATGCCTGCTCCAACTCCTGGGACCGGTCATCCGCTATTTCAAGCAAATATTTTTTGCCATTTAGTGTCATGTCAATTTTTTCTTTTATTTCTTTGTAGGTTTTTTGAAGATTGTCAATATCCCTGAGCTTAACATTTATGATTACGGCGTCGTTAAAACTACTGCCGGCATCCCAGGTAACATTTTCCACTCCGTCTATTTCATTGAGTGCTTTGTCCAGAGGCAAGTCAATAGCGTAGCTCTGCCACAATGCCTGTCCTGTATATAATAAGGCTACTGTAATAATCAACGCAATAAAGCCTTTTATTATTTGAATGTATCTTATGTTCTTCACAGTAAACCTCCTTTTTTCATTTTAGTTTACATAATATTATATCATAATAAAAGATTATGCGCCAGACACAGAACAAAAGAATAAAAAAAAGATTAAACGCAAAGCGCTTAATCTCAATTTTTGAGTTCGTTATATCTTGAACTTTTCCAGGGAAGCCTTAAGCTTCGCTGCCATTTCAGCAAGATTGTTAGTATTGGCTGAAATCTCCTGAAGTGTTGCAACCTGTTCTTCTGTGGAAGCAGCTACTTCTTCGGAATTTGCAGCATAGCCTTCTGCAATAACTGCCAGCTTGCTTATAACTTCATTTATCTCTGCTGTCTCTGTATCAATATTTTTAGTGCCCTTTGTAACCTCTACAAATTTCACTCTCATTTGCTCGACCGATGAGGCTATTATCTCAAATATCCTCTTGACATCAGCGACAGAGGTTTCCTGCTCCTTAATTATCAGCTCTGAGGTTTCCACTTCCTTGACGGCATTTTCGGTCCCCTGTTTGATTTCTTCTATCAGGTTGCTTATCTTACCGGTTGCTGCAGAGGATTGCTCTGCAAGCTTACGCACCTCATCAGAAACAACAGCAAAGCCTCTTCCTTGCTCTCCTGCTCTTGCAGCCTCAATTGCGGCATTTAGTGCAAGAAGGTTTGTCTGATTGGATATGCTGCTGATTACTTCTACAATCTCACCTATCTGCTTTGATTTTTCATCCAGAGATTTTATAGCCGAGGCAACGTTATGACCGGCATTTGTGTTTTCTGCAACCTTTTTATTTTGTAAGCTTACCGCCTTCATTCCTTCTCCGATAAGTTCATGAACCTGATCGGAGGCTTCTGATGCGTTATTAGTGTTCTCTACAATTACTTTCAGGTTTTCACCCAGCTGCATTATCTTATTCAGTCCTTCCTGGACGCTCTGAGCCTGAGTATCCGCCCCTTTTGCCAGATCGGACACTGCATCCGCCATCTGTTCTGAAATAGTAACCGCCTGATGGGAAGATGTGGTCATCTGGTCTGCATAGGAAGACACTGTGTGTGATAGATTATTAATCTCCTCTACAAGTGCTTTTATGTTGTCAGTCATTGTATTAAAGCTGTCGGCTAATTGGCCTACTTCATCCTTGGAACTGATTTTAACTCTATTGGTCAAATCCCCTGCGGCTACCTGAGCAGCAGCCCGGTTCAACATTTCAATCGGTTTTGTTATAGATGCAGAAATCAGGAAAACGACGATAGACATTATCAGCAGCACTGCAACAACTGCCATAATCAGTTTGTTGGCAGTATTGTTTATTTCGGCATATACCTCTTCTTCGGGCTGTACTATTCCGAGCTTCCAGCCTGAAAGAGGTATTGTAGTAAAGGACACGACTTTTGCTTCTCCGTTTTCTACAAACTTTGTGAAGCCTGATTCACTGCTGAGCATTGTTTCTGAAAGCTCTGAAAAAGCTTTATCCTCGTTTTCCAACAACTTTGTACCTACCAGTTCCTTAATGGGATGAGCCATAACCATGCTTGTTGCATCTATCAGTAATGCATAGCCATTCTCGCCTACCTTTATTTCATTTACAATCCTGCTTATTTCTTCCAGGGATATATCAGCTCCCATTACCCCCCTTTTGGAGCCGTCGGGGGAGTACACTACAGTGGCGGGAGTAACTACAATATTACCGGTAATGGAGTCAATATAAGGGTCGGTGAATATTACCCCGCCGGTTTCCATAGCCTTCTTGTACCAGCCTCTGGTTCTCGGATCCCATCCTGCATCAGGTACCCAGTAGGTGCCGTCTATAAATTTACCGTTCGCTGCAAGTCCAACATAAATGTCCTGGATGTGCTCGTGTTTTTTTATCAATCCCGCCAGAACTTCCTGTTCTTTTTGCTCATCAATACCTGATATTAGGTTGGACTCACTAAGGGTTTCAAGTATCTTTGCAAAATTGGACAGCAGTCCGTTAATTTTCTGGGACTTTTCCTGAGCTGTTAATCCGTTTTGCACCTCAATATTCTTTTCAAGTGCTGTTCTGTTGGTAATATAGAAGCTGTATGTAGTAAGCAGGAGAGCTAAAGATGATACCAACAATACCGGAATCAGAAGTTTAATTTTTAGGCTCTTCATTTTTTAGACTCCTTTCATTTCCGGAGTGAATGCTTTACACAAAGCTTGTCCAGCCTCCGTGAAGTTAATATTTTCTATTTTTTCTAATTTCGACATTTATAGATAAACTCCTCCTACAGGTGCAGACAAGAGACCTCATATAAAGCGCATGAAGCTTAGACAGTATAATACAAGCCAAGCCATAATTAACATTGATATGAAGTATTTAATATATGAATAGTAATCACAAATATGCGCATAATATATTTTGTTTATAAATATTTCCATATTTTATTATTATATAGAAAGGAGAATTGTTTATATGGACAGGTTAGCACTTATTCTTGTAATTGTGGGCGCACTGAACTGGCTGCTTGTTGGTCTTTTTCAGTATGACCTGGTGGCATCACTTTTTGGAGGGCAGGATGAACTGCTGAGCAGGATTATTTATACATTAGTCGGTGCAGCCGGGATATGGTCAATCAGTCTGCTTTTCAGAGAACGTGAAAGGGCAGCAGGTAACGATAAGTAGGATAAGTGTAAACTAAACAGCTTTTCTGGGAAATAAGTGCCAGATGCACAGGTTATCAGATCTATATAACATGTGCATCTGGCACTTACAAATTTATGATTTGTAATTCATTATTAGTTGTGTATAATTATTATAATAAGGCAAAAAGATATCCGCGAAATCTTGTTATAATAGGTTTTACTGACTGCTTATGTGCCAAATATTTATAAAGGAAGGTTATCATGAGTAAAAAGGTATTGGGTATTATTTATGCCGTTTCTTCGGCTGTATCCTTCGGATTTGTTCCTGTATTTGCGGTAATTGCATATAACGCAGGGACTAATGCCGTTACCGTCTTGTTTTTCAGGTTCCTTATCGCATCCTTGATATTGGCGGGAATCCTGCGCTGCAGGAAAGTAGAGCTTAAGGTGAGCAAGAAGCTTTTAGGCAGGCTTGCATATATCGGAATAGCAGGATATTCAGCAACCACCATAACAGTATTTTTGTCTTACAACTATATTTCAACCGGCCTGTCCATGACATTGCATTTTATATATCCGGCGGTTGTAGCAGTTCTTTCTTTTTTCATTTTCAAGGAAAAAATGCCGGCCTTGAAGATTTTTGCATTGGCAATTTCTATTATCGGGGTATATATACTGGCAGGCGACACAGGTTCTTCGGTTGATTTGAAGGGAGTTGCTTTGGCACTTGCATCCGGCATTCTTTATTCCTTATATACCATAGAAATCGGTAAAGGGGAATTAAAGGAAATGGATGGCCTTCTCATCACTTTTTATGTGTCATTTTTCTCCGCTGTTTCATTCTTTATATTTGGAGCTGCAACCCGCAGTTTCATGATCTCGATGCAGCTGCCTGCAGTGCTCGGGATTTTATGCCTTGCATTGATATGTACGGTTTTTGGAATACTCGCCTACAACAAATCCATACAGATGATTGGCCCCACGTACGCCTCAATATTCAGCACCAGTGCCCCGATTACCAGTGTGATTATGGGAATTATTCTCTTTGGTGAAAAAATGAGTTTGACGTCGGCAATAGGCAGTATCATGGTAATAGCTTCGGTATTGCTCTTTTCTTATGATAAAAATGCAAAAGCGGAGGAAGACAAGGCTTTGGATGCATCGCAAAACATCTGACAAAATTAAAGTTGTTAATAAGCTTATATTTATTTAAGGTTATATAATATAATTCTACATGTAGGAGGGGATACAGCTCATGTCATGTACTTGTGAAAAAAAACTTGAAACCAATTTCTGCAATAAGGAAGTGGATCTGTCACTAATGGAACCTGTGTTCAAGAAGTATGAGGGGCAAAGTGCAAGCCTTATCAGCATACTTCAGGATACTCAGGGTATTTACGGATATCTTCCTCTGGAAGCTCTGAAAACAATTGCCGATAGAACCGGAAACAAAAAAGCAAAGATTTACGGTATCGCAACCTTTTATTCACAATTCAGATTGAATCCTATAGGCAAGTATATAATACTTCAATGCCAGGGAACTGCTTGTCATGTAAACGGATCTGACAAGATAAGCGAAGCCATATGCGACGAACTTGGAATAGCACCGGGAGGGACAAGCAAGGACGGCATGTTTACCCTTGAAAATGTGGCGTGCCTTGGATGCTGCAGCCTTGCACCGGTTATGATGATAAACGGTGAAGCATACGGAAATCTTACACCTAACAGTGCAAGAGAAGTAATAAGAGGTATATACAAAAAGGAAAAAGGAGGTGCTTCCAATTGAAGCTAAGGATCGGCCTCGGCAGCTGCGGTATTGCAGCCGGCGGGAAGAAAGTAAAGGAAGCCCTGTTAACCTGTTTGGAAGAAAAGAATATGAACATAGAGATAACATCAACCGGATGTATAGGGATGTGCTTCTATGAGCCTATAGTTGATGTAATAGACGATAAGGGTGAGGTATTTACCTATGTAAATGTCACACCCAAAAAAGCGGAGGAGATTGTTGAACAGCACATTATAAACGGTGTTCCTGTTGAGAAGTATATACAATCAACCAGTAAAAAGCCGTTTAAGCAGCTGGAAAAACAGGTCAGGGTAGTACTGCAGAACTGCGGTATCATAAATCCCGAGAAAATTGAAGACTATTTGGAAAAGGACGGATATAAGGCTCTTAAGAAATGCTTGAACGAAATGACTCCCGATCAGGTAATAGAAGAGATTAAGAAATCAGGGCTGAGAGGAAGAGGCGGAGCCGGTTTCCCCACCTGGTTCAAATGGGATGCCGCAAGAAAAGCAAAAGGAACTGAAAAGTATGTAGTTTGTAATGCTGACGAGGGAGATCCGGGAGCATTTATGGACAGGAGCGTGCTTGAGGGAGATCCCCATGGTTTGCTCGAAGGTATGATTATTGCCGGATATGCAATTGGGGCAAATTACGGCTTTATTTATTGCAGGGCAGAGTATCCTCTTGCCATAGAAAGGCTTGAAGGAGCAATAGTTCAAGCCCATGAGGCCAATTTCCTGGGCGAGAATATTTTAGGCTCGGGCTTCAGCTTCGATATCAAGATTAAGAAAGGCGCAGGAGCCTTTGTCTGCGGCGAGGAAACAGCTCTCATCGCATCTCTTGAAGGAGAGAGAGGAATGCCGAGACTGAAGCCTCCTTTCCCTGCTCAGTCCGGTTATTTTGGAAAGCCAACTAACATAAATAATGTTGAAACTTATGCCAATGTACCGTGGATAATAAGAAACGGCGGAGCGGCTTTTGCCGCATACGGAACGGAAAAGAGCAACGGAACAAAAGTATTTGCTCTTGCCGGAAAAATCAGGAACGGCGGTTTGGTTGAGGTTCCTATGGGAATGCCGATAAGGGAAGTAATATATGAAATAGGCGGAGGAATCAAGAACGACAGGGATTTTAAAGCTGTTCAGATGGGCGGGCCTTCCGGAGGATGCATACCGAAATCATTGATTGATACTCCGGTTGATTACGAGTCAATTACCAGGACGGGTGCAATTATGGGCTCCGGCGGAATGGTTGTAATGGATGAAGCTACATGTATGGTTGATATGGCCAGGTTTTTCCTTAACTTCACCTGCGACGAATCCTGCGGTAAATGTATCTACTGCAGAATCGGCACGAAGAGAATGCTTGAGATACTTGAAAGAATTACAAAAGGCGAAGGCAGGATGGAAGACCTGGATCAACTGGAGCAGCTTTGCATCAGTATCAAGGACGGTTCCCTCTGCGGACTGGGACAGACTGCTCCTAATCCGGTGCTTACGACCTTAAGATATTTCAAGGACGAATATATAGCCCATATCATGGATAAGAAATGTCCTGCCAAGCAGTGCAAGAGCCTTATAACGTACAGCATCCTGAAGGATAAGTGTACAGGCTGTACTGCATGTGCAAGAAAGTGTCCGACCGGGGCTATCACCGGTGAAAAGAAGCAGCCTCACAGTATAGAACAGGAAAAATGCATTAAATGCGGGAATTGCGCCATCACATGCAAGTTTGGTGCTATAAACGTAGAATAGTAAAGGAAGTGATAAAATGGCACTGATTAGAGTTAATATAAATAATAGGGAATTGACCGCAGATGAAGGCAGTACAATATTAAGAATAGCTCTGGATAACGGGATTGAAATACCGAATCTCTGTTATGATGAGAATCTCAAGACTTACGGAGCTTGCGGCATGTGTGTGGTGGAAGTGGAAGGAAATCCCAAGCTGGTAAGGGCATGTTCGACACCTGCGGTTAACGGAATGATTATAAAGACAGATACACCAAGAACTATAGCTGCAAGAAAGACGGCACTTACTTTACTGTCATCGGATCACAAGGGAGACTGCAGGCCTCCTTGTGTAAATGCATGCCCGGGGCATACGGATTGCCAGGGGTATGTGGGCATGGTCGCAAACCGTCAATACGGTGAAGCCATAAAGCTGGTTAAAGAGGTTATTCCATTGCCGGCAAGCATAGGAAGGGTTTGCCCCCATCCTTGCGAAACAGCCTGCAGAAGGACCAATGTGGAGGAACCCATTGCTATTGCCGATATTAAGAGATTCATCGGCGACATAGATATATATAATGGTACTTATTTTCCGGAAATTAAGGAACCTACAGGCAAGTCAGTCGCTGTAATAGGCTCAGGTCCTGCCGGAATATCCTGTGCATATTTCCTGGCAGCAAAGGGGCATAAAGTGGTTCTGTATGAAGATAAGCCGTTTCCGGGGGGGATGCTGAGATACGGGATTCCGCAATACCGTCTGCCTAAAGAGCTTTTGGATGCAGAAATAAACACACTTGTAAAAATGGGAGTGGACATAAAGTGTAATGTAAAGCTTGGTGAGGATATTACATTAGCTTATCTTAAAAAGACCTACGATGCCGTATTCATTGCCATAGGCGCCTGGGCCAGCATGAATATGGGATGTACCGGCGAAGATATGGAAGGGGTGATGGGGGGTATTGAATTCCTTAGAAAAGCTACCCTTGCAGAGCCTATATATCTCGGGCAGAGTGTTCTGGTCATAGGGGGCGGAAATACTGCCATGGATGTAGCCAGAACAGCAGTAAGGCTTGGTGCGGAGCATGTGCAGGTTCTCTATCGGAGAACCAGGGCTGAAATGCCTGCAGAAGATGTTGAAATAGAAGAAGCGGAAGAAGAAGGCGTGGAATTCACTTACCTTGTTGCTCCCATAGAGATTATTGAAGGGAATGGAAGGGTGAAGGCTGTAAGATGCCAGAGGATGAAGCTGGGTGCTCCCGACAAGTCCGGAAGAAGAAGCCCCGAGCCTATTCCCGGAGATGAAGTGACAATTCCCGCGGATCTTGTGATATCTGCAATAGGCCAGAGAGTAAATGCAGAAAGCGTAAAAGAACTGGAGCTTACAAAGAAGGGTGCAATTGCTGCCAACGCCAATACCTTCGAGACCAGCATGACGGGAGTTTTTGCCGGCGGCGAAGCTGTAACAGGGCCAAAGATTGCCATAGAAGCTATAGCCCAGGGCAAAAACGCAGCTTCAGTAATCGACAGCTACCTGAAGGGCGAAATAAAACCTGTTGCAAATCCCTGCTACATTGAGCAGGAAGATTTGGGCCCGGAGGATTTTGCCGATAAAGAGAAGAAGGAAAGAGAACACCTGAAGGTATACCCTGCAAAGATAAGAAAGATGAGTTTTGGAGCTATTTCGGAGACCTTTGATGAAGAAACCGCCGTAAAGGAGGCTTCCAGATGCCTGGAATGCGGCTGCCATGACTATTTTGAGTGCAAGCTTGTCAATTATATCGGGAAGTATGATATTGACACCAAGGCATTAAAGGGTGAAATTCACAGAGAAGAAGAAGAGGATACCCATCCTTTTATAAAGAGAAATGCGGAGAAGTGCATACTCTGCGGTTTGTGCTTCAGGGCTTGCGAAGAGGTCATAGGAGTAACCGCTCTCGGGCTTTTGGACAGAGGCTTCGACTCGGTAGTTGTTCCTGAATTCGGCCTGCCTCTTGAAGAAAGCGCCTGCATATCCTGCGGACATTGCGTAGATGTTTGTCCCACGGGTGCAATCATGGAAAAGCAGGCGATTCCAAAACAAGTTCCCGTTGAGCTTGAAGACACGGCCTCGGTATGCAGCTTCTGCGGCGTTGGTTGTAATGTGGTCTATCAATCAAGAGGAAACCTTGTATTCAAATCGCGCCCCAATAAGGCAAAAGGTGAAGATACACTGTGTGTAAAGGGCCGTTTCGGAATCCACCATATCAATGATGGGAACAGATTACTGAAACCGATAATCAGAAGGGCCGGCGATTCCTTTGAAGCGGAATTCGATGATGCAATTGCGCTGGCAGCCAAGAAGCTGCAGCTTATAAGGGGGCAGTACGGCAAGAATAGTATTGCAGTGTTCATGTCTCCGAAATTTACAAACGAAGAAGCATATTTGGCAAGAAAAATCGCCGAAAAGCTCGATACCGGAATAATTGGAACATTGTCGTCAAAAGAAGAGTCCGGGATAAAGGAGGTACTGGGCTGCAATGCTTCAACCAACAGCTATGATGAGCTTTATAACACAGATCTCATTATAACTGTGGGGGATGTTGCGGAAAACCATCCTGTTCTGGGAATAAGGATTAAGGATGCGGCAAAGAAATCCAAGCTGGTATCAATCAGCAATTCCGATACAAGACTGGCTGAGCATGCTGATGTTGCATTAAAGATTGATAATAGCATGGAATTCCTGAAAAGCTTCGTCAAAACTTTGATAGATCAGAAATTTGCGGACAAGGACAAGATAGATAAAACTGCCAACGGCTTTGATGAACTGGTGAAATATGTCGGAAATGCTCCTGACATTGCAGACGCTTCAAAGGCTGCGAAAATGTATGGCGAAGCCAAAAAAGCAATAATAGTGGCTGATGAGGATACTGTATCCGAGGAGGCCATCAAGCTCATTGCCGACGCGGCTGTTATTACAGAAAAGATTGGGAAGCCGCACAGGGGAATCATTATAGCCCGCTCCAAGGCCAATACCCAGGGTATAATAGATATGGGCTTTACAGTTCCTGCATATCAGCTTCTTGATGATATAGAAAAGGAAGAAGTGAAAGGTGCAGTAATAATAGGGGAGGATCTGGCGGCTGCAGATGAAAGAATCAAGGAGCTTCTTGGAAAATTGGAATTCACAGTTTGCCTGGATCTTTACATGACAGAAACAGCGAAGCTTGCAGATGTTGTCATACCTGTCTGCAGCGCAGCAGAGTCTGAAGGGACATATACAAGGTCAGACAGGAAGGTACAGAGGCTTGAAGCTGCAGTTAAACCATTGACGGGAAAAACTACCTTCGATATACTTTCAAGGCTGGGCGCTAAGATGGGTGTTAAGATTGATACCGTTAAGGAGGCAGAGGAGAAGATATCCAATGAGGTTAAGCAATACAGCGGATTATTTTCTGCCTCGTCAGAGGGAATTGAACCATATGTTCCCTGCAGCAGGGACAATGTCTATGGTTCCCAGGTACTGTACACTGAAGGCTTCATGACGGAAGACGGGAAGGCGAACCTGAGCATCCCTGAAGGAGGGCAAATGTTCAGGGAAAGGGCGGTCCATGATACAGTGCAGGTGAGATTTGAGGAGTATATAAAGGAAAAGGGAATAAAGGCATAATGAAATAATAATCGGGCTCCCCCCTAAAGGAGCCCGGTTATTATTTTTCCTGCATTTCCTTCCACTTAGCCAGAGCCTCAGCCATAGCGTTGTTTATAGGTTCTTCTTTTTTCTGCTGCTGAAGGTACTTTTGCATCGTTCGTTTATCGCTGCTTTCGGTTCTTTCTTCCATGCGCTTGCTGAAACTGGACAGCTTTTCACGGAAACCGCAGCTGCAGGTGAATATTCTTCCTTCACCTTCCCCTTTAAGTTCCATTCTCTTATGACACTCAGGACAGCGGGCATTGGAAAGCTGTGCAACACCCTTTCGGTAGCCGCATTCCCTGTCCGGACAAATAAGCATTCTGCCTTTCTTGCCGTTTACCTCCAATAAGAACTTGCCGCATTCAGGGCAGCGGGTTCTTGTCATATTGTCGTGTTTGTATGTCTCAGTGCTGGATACAACTGAGGAAACCAGCTTCCCGGCATGGGACCGGATATTGCCGATAAAAACCTCTGCATTGGCTTTTCCTTTGCTTATATCATAAAGCTGCTGCTCCCATTTTGCGGTCAGTTCGGCAGATCTTAGCTCCGAAGGAGCCAGGTCTATGAGCTGTATTCCTTTTGCGGTAGGATAAATCTCCTTGCCTTTTCTTTCAATATAGAAAGTGTTAAATAGTTTTTCAATTATATCAGCCCTGGTTGCCGGGGTACCCAAGCCGCTGCTTCTGTCCAGCGCTTCCCTCAGGGACTCATCCTCGATGAATTTACCCGGGTGCTCCATGGCAGTTAGCAGTGTAGCTTCTGTATACCTTGCGGGGGGCTTGGTTTTCCTGTTTACGGATTTTACGGCTAAGAGCTTCAGCTTGTCACCTTTTTGCATGGATGGAAGGGACTGTTCCCTGTCCTCGTCATCATTCTGGATTTCAGAAGTATTCCTGTCATCATATACAGCCTTCCAGCCCAGGGATTTTGTCACTTTGCCCCTGGCAAACAGCTGCTCTCCGGATGCCTCTACTTTTACAGTTGTCTGTTCATACTGATAAGCGGGACTTAAAACTGCAAGGAATCGTTTTGCAACCAAATCAAATATGTTGCGTTCTTCATCATTCAGGGCAGAGAGCCTGACAGGCTGCTCCGTAGGTATAATCGCGTGATGGTCGCTGACCTTGCTGTTATCCACCAGACGGCTGGTAGTGTTTATCTTGCCACGGAGCAGGTTTTGAGCCATTGCAGCATAGGGGCCTATGGCTATACTCTTCAGCCTGTCCGGCAAAGTCGGCACAATATCTGCAGTAATGTGCCTTGAATCCGTCCTGGGGTATGTCAGTATCTTATGTCTCTCATATAATGACTGCATTATTGAAAGGGTCTGTTTTGCGGAATAACCGTAACGCTTGTTGGCATCCCTCTGCAATTCGGTAAGGTCGTATGCCAGCGGGTGGGGTTCACTTTTCATTTCTTTCTTTAAATCGGTTATCTCCCCTGTCTGTCCGGTCAGCTTTGAGACAATGGCTTCCGCCCTTGATTTATCAAAGAGCCTGGCATTGCCGCTTTTATCCTTCCAAAGCAATGCAAACCCGTTGACTTTGGCTTCAATTGTCCAATATTCCTTGGGCACAAAGCTCTTTATTTCGTTTTCCCTTTGTACGATCATTGCTAACGTTGGGGTCTGAACTCTGCCGGCAGACAGCTGAGCATTATATTTGCACGTGAGGGCACGTGTGACATTGAGCCCTATTAACCAATCCGCTTCAGCCCTGCACTGGGCTGCTTTATATAGGTTTTCAAATTCTCTGGCAGGTTTCAGCTGATTAAAGCCCTCTTTTATTGCCTTATCGGTCTGGGATGAAATCCATAATCGTTTTATAGGCTTTCTGAAGCCTGCTTTTTCTATTATCCATCGTGCAACCAGTTCGCCTTCCCGTCCTGCGTCGGTTGCAATGACAAGCTCGTCAATATCCTGCTGCTTCATAAGGCTTCGGACAATTCCGTACTGCTTTGAGGTCTCTCTGATTACAACAAGCTCCATTTTATCCGGCAGCATAGGCAGGTCTTCAAGATTCCAGTTTTTATACTTATTGTTATAGACCTCCGGGTCAGCTAAAGTTACCAGGTGGCCAAGGGCCCAGGTTACTATATACTTCTGCCCTATAAGGCATCCGTTGCTGTTTTGATTGCAGTTCAATACCTTTGCCAGATCCCGCCCTACTGAGGGTTTTTCGGCTAATACCAGTGTTTTTCCCATTTTAATTCTCCTTAAAAACGAATAAGCAGGGGCGTTTTGGCTGCCCCTACTTATTTTATCATTTATAGTCTTTTTTTACACTATTTTTTAGCGAATCACCTGTACGGGATAGAACATATCGGCACCGCCGTTGCCCAACTGGCCGCTTTTATTCATGCCCCATACCCAGAGTGTTCCGTCATTTTTTAAAGCCATGCTGTGGGAATCTCCTGCGGCTATTTCTATGATACCGCTGAGCTCCGGTATTTGACGCACAAGATGGACCTTGTCATATCCCAAATCATCAAAGCTTCCGAAATCAACATCCCCCCAAGCCCAGACAGAACCATCCTTTTTCAGGACTACATTAAAACTTCCTCCTGAAGCAACATCTATTGCATCGGAGATACCTTTGACCAATGTGGGAGTGCTTCTGAAATCCATTATGCCTTCCGTTCCGTCCCCTATCTGTCCAACGTCGTTTCGCCCCCAAGTCCAGACTGTTCCGTCACTCTTAAGAGCTATAACCGAAGCATCGCATGCGCTTGCCTTCAAATACACGGGAGAATTTACTAAGCCTTCAGCATAGGAAGAAAGTGTACCGGATAAGGTCAAGAGCAGTGAAAGAAATAGCACAAGCACTGAAGCATATTTCCTTTTCATAAAATTTCCTCCTTATTGTGAGGTTTACTTATATATATTTTACTCTTTATTCCATAGATTACAATCGGTACTATAGGGTTCAGATATAAATTGTCAAAAAATTTCGTAAAGGCTCTTGCTAAAGAAGAAGATATATGGTAATATTATGAACAGGAAAATAATTATCAATAAATAATAAATATTTATGGAGGGATTTATATGAAAAAGTATGTATGTACAATTTGCGGGTATGTTCATGAGGGACCGGAGGCACCTGAGGCCTGCCCTCAGTGCAAGGCACCGAAAGCAAAGTTCATTTTGAAAGAAGAAGGAGCAAGGCAGTGGGCTGATGAACACAGAATCGGCGTGGCAAAGGATGTAGATCCTGAAGTATACGAAGGACTTAAAATGAATTTTATGGGAGAGTGCACGGAAGTCGGAATGTATCTGGCAATGAGCCGTCAGGCAGACCGTGAGGGCTATCCTGAAATTGCCGAAGCATTTAAGAAATATGCTTTTGAAGAAGCGGAACATGCCGCAAAGTTTGCTGAGCTTCTTGGAGAGGTTTTGGCCGCAGATACGAAGAAGAACCTGGAGATGAGGGTAGAAGCAGAGTTTGGAGCCTGCGAAGGCAAGAAGATGATTGCAACAAAGGCAAAGCAGCTTAACTATGATGCAATCCATGATACGGTGCATGAAATGTGCAAGGACGAAGCAAGACACGGGGCAGGCTTTGAAGGATTGCTGAAGAGATATTTCGGTAAATAAGAATATAAAACATTTTACCATGTTAGTATAGGGAGTGACGCATAACTGCTTGATAAGCAGTCAGCGGCACTCCTTTTCATGTTTGATTGTAAAAAATACCATACAGGTTTATAATGGATACATATAACGAGAAGATGAAATCATTGAATGGAGGTATATATATGAATAATACAGGCCTGAAAAGAACAGCTATTCTCATGCTGTCAGTGGTTTTGGTATTTTCCATGGCAGTACCTGTTAATGCGGATGTGGCTGCAGTTGTACCGGCATATCAATACGGTTTGAATTCAGTGGTGGATGATCAGGCTCAGGCGAAACAGATGTTATTGACCGAATGGGAAGCATGGAAAGACAAATATGTTTCAAAAAGCGGGCACAGAAGGGTGCTTTTTGACGGACCAGATACAGTATCGGAAGCTATGGGCTATGGTATGCTGATGGCTGTGTATTTTAACGAACAGACACTGTTTGATGAATTTTTTGACTATGTTGAATACTGCAGTGATCCCAATGGGCTGATGCACTGGAAAACTAACAACGGAGTAGTAGTTGGTGCAAATTCGGCTACCTCTGCCGAAGAAGACATTGCTCTGGCACTAATATTTGCAGACAAGGTTTGGGGATCTGAAGGCAGTATTGATTATGAAGCTAAGGCAAAAGACCGGCTGCTTAGAATCAGACTGTATGAGTGCAATTCAATGGGACAGCTTTTGCCGGGAGACACCTTCTCTTCACCGGCAAACCCTTCATATTTTGCACCGGGATGGTATGAAATATTTTCGAATTACGAGGGAAATGACCTGTGGAATAGAATAAGCCATGAATCATACTCAGTAATTAAAAAAGCTGCCAATCCGACAACAGGACTGGTACCGGACTGGTGCAGCTGGACAGGGTCTCCGGCTGCTTATTACAGCGCCGAATTTGGATATGATGCGGTCCGCGTGCTGTGGAGAATGGCAGTTTCATACAGCTGGTACGGACATTCAGATGCAAAGAGTATATGCAGCAAACCGATGAACTTCTTCAGCAATATCGGAACCGCAAATATAGTTGACGGATATGAGCTTGACGGCACGCCCACAGGAGCATTCCATTCAGCCCCATATGTAGCATGCGCAGCAGCCGGAACTATGACAGGAACCGACAGGCATCTGGCAAAGGCATTTTATGATGAATGCCTTGCAACGGGGGCTAATAATTATTATGGGAGTACGTTACGCTTGCTGGTACTGATGTACATGACGGGGAACTTTCAGAATCTTTACCAAAACGGAAAACAGATAGTATCATCAGCAGCCTCAGCACCGAGCGGCACGACACCGGATGCCGCAGCACCGGATAGCACAACACAGCCGGAGTTTACCCAGGGAGGGCTTATTGATTCAGCTGTGGTAAAGGGGAAGACCGTACTTAATATAAGCAACATGCCTATTGGTGCTATCCTGGAAGAAATGGGCGGAACATATGAATGGAACGCTGCAGAGCAGAAGGCAACCATCCATTGGAATGGAATGACTGTGGAATTGTGGAACGGGCAGAAATCGATAAAAGTGAACGGCGTGGAAAAGGAAGTGGACATAGCTCCCAATGTAGGTACAACTTCAAGTGTAATGATGCCTTCCGGTTTTGCAGCGAATGAACCTGACAGGATTCTTTCCTGGGAAGAGGGCAGCATACAGATATGGAATGCAGTTCAAAAGGATATGCAAAACCCTTCCAATAAAAAAATTGAGCAGGGCCTTCAAAAAATAAGAACAACCCCATAGGAAAATGGGGCGGGATATATAAGAACGGAAGAAGAATGCGTCTATGACGCATTCTTCTTATTATGCAGCTTTCTTTTGTATTCTGCTTTCGCCTTTCAGGAACCTGCTTAATGGTTTATACACCAGAATTACAATCAATGAGTTGGCCAGGGACTTTATGATGTTGAAGGGCAATATAGCTGTCGGGAGCATTGCGACGACCGCATCATATGGAACCCCGTAAAACCTTACCGTGAAAAACAGGTTCATTGGTATCATTACAAGCACCATGGATATTGAGCCTGCAGCCAATGCGGCAAAAGCTCCCTTGAATGTGTGGAACCTTCTGTAGATTGAACCTGATATTACAACAAGAGTGCCTGTGGCTATAATATGCATGACCAGCCCTACCCAACCTGATGCAGCACTCACTGTAAATGCCTGAATGGTTGATACAATTATCGTCATCACCAATCCTGCGACAGGACCATACATGAATGCAGCCACCAGCATAGGAACATCACCCGGCTCATACTCCAAAAATGGTGCGGATGGTATGATGGGGAATTTGACCAGCATTACCAGTACAATGGAGAGTGCTGAAAGTACCGCAATTCTCACAAGTTTATTTGTTTTGTTTTCCATTATAAGACCTCCGTAAAAAATATAAAATTCCCTGAAAATAATCTCAGGGAATGTCAAATACTTAAAAATCACATCTTCTTCCATCCAGACTATACTGTCGGCCCCGGAATCCAACCGGGTCTGCTTTCGCTCGCGGGCTAGCAGTTCATGGACTGCATTACCGCCGATCGGGAATTTCACCCTGCCCTGAAGATTATATTCAGTTTACAAAATAATTTTATCACCAAATTTTAAAAATGTAAATACTGACGGGTATTTTTTGCTGAAGTTATTGCCGGTAAAGTGAATTACGCCGGATGCTATCGCATTAAGGATAATTGATTATATATAGGGGAAAATAATATTAAGCAATATTTAGGAGAGATAATTATGGATAAAAAGACTGTAAAGGAATTAAATGCATATTTAAAGGGTGAGTATATGGCTGTTAAGTCATATGAAAAGTTTATAGAGAAGACTAAGGATCCGGATGTAAGGCAGAAGCTGCAGAGCATTCAGCAGGACCATGAGAAGCATGCGTCTAAGATATCTGAGAGAATAAGCAGTCTTGGGGGTAAGCCTGTGAAAGGCGCAGGATATATGGGCATAATGTCTGATATGAAGAATCTGATAAAAAGGAACAGGGATGATACCGAGTTTATTCTGGAAGATGCAGGAAGGGGAGAGTATAGAGGAATTCAGATGGCTGAGGAGATAGTAAAAGGGGATTTGGATCCGGAGAGCAGCAAGCTTATTAATGAGATATTGAATGAAGACCGCAGCCATGTGGGAAAATTGAAAGGCTTCGTCCAATGAACAATTGAACGAAGCCGGGGTTATTAACCTGTGACATCTTTGCTGGCTGCTTCATAATACTCATTCTGCAATGTATCCATAAGCTCCTTGACCGATATGACCTTGTCCGCCCTGTAAGCATTTACCCCTGCAAAGGCAAAGCCATTTTCTAGTTTGCCTTTTTGTGCGTTTGTCAGGGCAAGAGCAATACAATAGGGGCTGTTTTTATAATCACATGTAATTATACAATGATACGGGCACTTATACGGCTTATTGGCGCCTTTCGAAATATCCTCGGTAAAGGTATTCCTGATTGCTCTTCCCGGCATTCCTACAGGGCTTTTTATAATTGATACATCCTCTTTCCTGGAATTGATGTAGGCTTTTTTGAAATCCATAGAGGCATCACATTCTTCAGTTGTTACAAAGCGGGTTGCCATTTGAACTCCTGAAGCACCAAGCTTCATAATATTATAAATATCTTCTCCCGTATAGATTCCTCCTGCGGCAATCACAGGTATGCTTTTGCCTGATTTGTCTTCAAAGGCTTTAACTTCATCAACTACTTCAGGCAGGATTTTCTCAAGGGAATAATCAGGGTCAAATATCTGATCCTCCTTGAACCCCAAGTGGCCACCGGCCTTAGGCCCTTCCACTACAATTGCATCGGGAAGATAGTTGTATTTGTCCAGCCATTTTTTGCAGATAATACCTGCAGCCCGTGCCGATGATACAATCGGAACCAGCTTGGTTTCACATTTCTCTTCCAGATACTGAGGAAGATTCAAAGGAAGGCCGGCGCCGGAAAAAATGATATCTATTCCTTCTTCAATGGAGGCTTTTACAAATTCAGCATAGTTGGACAAAGCAACCATTATATTAACTCCGATGATACCTTTCGATTTTTCGCGGGCTTTTCTGATTTCGCTCCTCAATCTCGCAATATTGGCTTCAATGAATTTTGTTGAAAAATCATAGTCCAGCATTCCTATACCTGCAGCAGCGATGACACCTATACCGCCCTCATTTGCCACTGCTGATGCAAGGCCGGACAGTGATATTCCTACTCCCATGCCTCCCTGGACAATAGGCAGTCTTGCAGTCAGATTACCTATTTTCAATTCTTTAAGTGAGTTCAAGCTCATAAAAACCTCCCATAATATATGAATAAGTCAAAGAATATTTTCATAATTATTATCTCATAATTATAACCTTACAATGTAGTATACCATAACTCGTGAATTGTGAATATCAAAGTTTTATATAGTTTTCTCTGATGAGTCACACCGTATACCATGTACATATATTGAATTAGGACAAGTTGACAATCATTATTCTGATTGGAGGGTTGGTACATGGTAAGAGTTATTGTAGACAGTTCCTGTGATCTGCCGGATGAATTGCTGGAGGAATATAAAATAAAGTCAGTATCCCAAAGAGTTTATCTGAATGACAGGGAGTATCTGGACAAGGTCACAATAAATGCAAAAGAGGTCTATGAGGCCATGAAGAAGGGTATAATTCCAAAAACCTCCCTGCCAAGGCCTATGGAGATATACAGCCTTTTCAAACAGTGCTGTCAGAAAGGGAATGACTTCATATATATTGCTCTATCCTCAAAGTTCTCAGGTACTTATCAAATGGCTGTATCTTTGATGCAAGAGCTTCAGGGGCAGTATGGCAAAGTAAGGATGGAGGTCATTGACTCCAAGAGCGGCTCAACGGCAATCGGTCTGATTGCACTTCAGGCAGCAAAGCTTGCAAGAGCGGGATTGGGATTTGATATGATAGTGAGGCAGATATGTGAGCTGGCTGATCATGTGGAGCATATTTTCATGGTACAGGATCTCAGCTGGCTTATCAGAGGCGGGAGAATAAGCAGAACCGAAGGGATAATCGGTAGTTTACTCAATATTAAGCCGATTCTGCATGTAAGAGACGGGGCGGTAGAAATACTGGAAAAGGTCAGAGGCAGGAAAAAAGCACTTGATTCCATTGTAAACATCATGGAAGAGAGGATTAAGGATTTTCCTGACCAGACCATAGGCATAAGCTACGCATTGGATCCGGATATTGCGTATGAAATGAGAGACATGATAAGACAGAGACTGGGAGTCAAGAACATTATCATAAACGAAATCGGAGCCGCCCTGGCCAGCCATTTGGGGATAGGAGGAGTCGGGGTTTTCTTCTTCAACAGGGAGCCGGATTTCTATATGGAATGAATATAGGTACAAGCCTGATACTCTGCTGCAAAATTCATCCATCATTTGCAGCAGTCCTTTTTTTTCATATTTTGTTTACTTTTACAAAGAGAGGGGATATAATGTAAGAGGGAATGTTAAAAAAATAACAAAGTAATATATGCGGGAGTGCTGGTTTATGAAGATAAGTGAAGCAAAACAATGTATAAAGGAACTGTACCTTAATACGGAAAGTGTATCCGCTCTGATAAGCGAAAGGGGAGTGGGCAAGACCTCTGCATACCAGCAGTGTGCAGCTGAATTGGGAATAGGATACATGGGATTATATGCAGCGGCTTTGGAAGGGCCCGATTTCATGGGATTGCCGGATAAGGACAGGGAGGCGGGTATTACCAGATATCTTGCACCGCAATTCCTGCCTACTGTTCAGGCTGTGAAAGAAGGGTTGTTCCAGCCGAAGGGGATACTGGTACTGGAAGAAATAAACCGTGTGCCAAGTGATACGACTTCGGTTCTGTATCCGCTGCTGCTGGAAAGAAAGATAAACGGCCACAGTCTTGCACCGGGTTGGAAGGTAGGAGTTACAATGAATCCCGACACAATGAATTACTCAGTGAACTCACTGGATGATGCAATGCTCGACAGATTTGTTTCCATGGAGGTAACTGCTGATTTGGAGGATTACATAGAATACTCAATAATGAATAATCCGAATGATGATGTCCTATCCTTCCTTCAGGCATGTCCCGATATGCTTCTTATTGTAAAAAAAGCAGCTGATTCAACGGCTCTGAGCAAGTCACCCACACCGAGAGGATGGACAAAAACCCAGGAGCTTATGAACAACTGCAATCTGAGTGATAAACTGATGAAACAGCTTATAGCAGGTATAATCGGGCCGGAGGCAGCAGCATCCTTTTTCGGGTTCTTAAAGGACAGAAGCTTTAAGATTCCTTCTGCAGACAGGATATTGAAAAGCTTCGATGAAGTAAAACCAGATGTTTTAGAAGTCCTGGGACAAAACAGGCTGGACGTGTTGAGCCTTATAATGAAGAAACTGGTGCTGACATTCAGAAATGAAGAAGGGCATATCAATAACCTGAATGCGTTTGTCAATTGTCTTCCGGAAGAGCTGGGGGTGCTTTTCTTCAAACTGATGGCAGCAAAACGTCCGGATGAGTTTATAGATTTAATTCAACGCTTTGATGCTTATAATAAGATTTCGGGGAAGATATTCGAAATGCTGAAATCCTGATGGAAGGTAAGGTCAAGTCTTATGAAAATGCGTGATGCCATGCTGCATCTCCTTCTGAAGCAGCCTTTTTACGGGTATGTGGCTGCATCTGTAACCCCATCCGAAAGTGAAGATGTAACAACAATTAAGATGATTAATGATTCTGCATTGAAGCTGCTGTACAACAAGGAATGGTATGAGTCTATCAGCAGCGAAAAAGCAATAGGGGTTATTATCCATGAACTGCTGCATATAATCCTGATGCATCCATACAGAAGGGAAAGAAGGGAAAAGCAGCTCTGGACAATAGCATGTGATATGGCTGTAAATGAGCATATATCCCCGGACTTGCTTCCGGAGGCTTCAGTTACTGTTGAAGCAATAGCCAAAGAGATAAGAGAGAAGATTCCCAGGCTTAAAAGTGCGGAATTTTACTATGACGTTATATCCAAGGATGAGAGCCTGTTCAGCTTTTTTGAAATGAAGGATAATATAAGGGTAGTGTTGAAAAGCGGGCTGGAGCTTATTGCAAACAAGGAAATGGAGGATGAAAGCTCGGAGATCAACAAGAGCGCATTGAAGAGCATGCTGTCGGAGCTTATAGAACAGGCGCAGTTTGAAGGAGAGATACCGGGAGAGATCAGCTCTTTGATTTCGGATATATACAAGACAGGAGATGTGAATTGGAGAAACGTATTGAGAAGATTCCTGACCGGCAAGGGCAAAATAATAAAGAAGAAAAGCTTTAAGAGGGAATCCAAGCGCTTTGAAGGCCTTCCCGGAAATAAGAGGACATTGGGAGTTGAGGCACTTATAGCCTTGGATGAAAGCGGCTCAATATCAGAAAAGCAGCTTTCACAGTTTTATGGAGAGCTTCTGAAGATAAAGAAGCTTACAGGGGCAGTTTTGAGCATTACCCGGTTCGATACTTCCTGTACTGCTCCGGTACCCATAGAAAGATACATAAGGGAGAAGAAGAGGCAAAAGAACGGAGGTACTGATTACAGGCCTGTCTTTGAGCTGGCTGATCAGATGAGAGTGCCATTGCTGATTATCTTCACCGACGGTGAAGGTACGGCGCCTGCTGAAGCAAATCAGAAGGTGCTCTGGATGCTTCCCCGGGGAGGGAAAAGACCGTCAGAATATGGGCACTTCATATATTATGATAAATAGGGTGAATGAATTGAGTGATTCTATATTGGAGCTGAAATTTTATATTATCGGCGGATATATAAAAATTGAACAGAAGGCTTTTCTTCAGGAGATGCTCGGAAAGGACAGCTGTCTGCGTCAAATACTGAATTGGAAGGACACAAAGGATTTTGCAGAAAAGCATCCTGCTGTCAGTGAGCCTGATGAAAATGGGATAGTTACAATAAGCTTTAATTTTACCGTTCATGTTGAACTGGGCCAATCAGCAATAGAGCTTCTGAGCAAATTAAAAGCAAGGTACGGAGACAGGATTAAAGGCAGAATAAGCTGCAGATGGATTGCAGGATATAGTATGAGCAACTTTATCATTGATATGGATTCGGATACACTAAGGCAGGAGCATTAATAAGCTGATAAAAGATAAGTATTCCGAATGAATGAATAATATGATAAAATATCTGTAATCCATATTTAAAAAAAAGGGGAGATATTTATGTCTCTTCAAGTCGGTTTTAATAAAAATTTTATAACGCAAAACAACGGATTTGCTTCGGGAGCATCCGGACAAGCTGCGATGCCTTCTGACGGCAAGAATTCCGTCGGGCAGAGGCAGACTATAGATGGTATCCGGAATGACAGGCTTATGAAGAAGATTGGCGCGGTTGAATGTCAAACCTGCAAGAACCGAAGGTATGTTGACGGGTCTGATGATGCCGGAGTATCCTTCAAGGCACCTACCCATGTGTCTCCTGAAGACTCGATGGCTGCAGTAACTTCCCACGAGCAGGAGCATGTTTCCAGGGAAGGTGCAAAGGCGCAGGCGGAAGGACGGAAGGTAGTGTCACAGTCTGTCCGGATATATACGGATGTGTGCCCGGAATGCGGGAGGGTGTATGCTTCAGGGGGAAAGACCGTTACAACTACAAGAGCCGATAAAAAAAATAACGATTATTTTATGGAAAACATGAGAAAATCCATGGGAATCCATTTCGGAAAATATATTGATAAAAGACTATAGATAAACAAGACAAAGGGGACGTTTCTCCTGTCCCGAGTGAGACAGGAGAAACGTCCCCTTGTATTCCCTTGTATTCGAGTGAGACAGGAGAAACGTCCCCTTGTATTCCTCGTCCCCTTGTATTCCTCTTATCTTAAAATTCGAACAGGTTTCCTTGAGGGAAGAGCCCGAAAAGCCCTCCTGTATGAATAAACAGTATATTTTTATAATTATTGAATCTGCCCTTCTTGATTTCCTCGGTGAGCCCGTACATTGCCTTTCCGGTATATACAGGATCAAGTATTATTCCTTCCAGCATTGCAAGGCTCTGAATGAATCTGAGTTCTTCCGGACGGCTTAAGGCATAGCCTCTTCCCACATAACCGTCTATAATATTTATATCCTCGGGAGAAACCGGGATATTAACATCCATGTACCCCATGCTTTCAAACAGTATTTCAGGTATTATTGCCTTGAAATATCCGGCATCTCCGCCTACACAAATTCCGTAAACGTCGGAAGAATGGCTGAGAAGCTTATTTGCGAGCCACAAACCTGAGTAGGTGCCTCCAGAACCTGTGGCAAGTACAATACAGTCAAAGTGTATTCCCAGTTCTTTTTCCTGCCGGATTATCTCTTCCATGGCAGTGTAATAGCCGAAGCTCCCTATTCCATTGGAAGCTCCCTCGGGGATTATATAAGCCTTGAAGCCTTTACCGTCCGCTTCCCGCTTTATGGCTTCCATGATTTCAGACCTTTGATTGCTGTATTCTTCAGCAGTTATAAAACGGATATCAGCACCCAGCAGCCTGTCAATCAGGAGGTTCCCCTCTGCTTCGGAGTCGGAATCGCCCCTGAGAACAAGGCAGCATTTCATTCCCAGCTTGGCGGCAGCCGCTGCGGTAGCTCTGCAATGGTTGGATTGCACTCCTCCGCAGGTAATCAGATAGTCACAGCCCATATCAAGGGCTTCCTTAACAGAGTACTCCAGTTTTCTGACTTTATTGCCGGAAAATTCGGTGCCTGTCTGGTCATCTCTTTTTATGTATATTTCCGGCCCTCCAAGGGCAGTTGTAAGCTTATCCAGTTTTTCTATCCGTGTCGGCAGATTCGCCAGGTGAATTCTCTCGGGAATTTTAAACATTATAAGCCCCCCATATAAATATTTGATTTAATTATATCTCATTTGCTGATAAAATGTATACTGTAATGATATATGCTGCGAAATAGGTTAAGAACTTCTTGCATTATATTGATGTGTATTTCGTAACATATGAATCAAAGAAATGTATAATACATATCGTCATAATAAGGCAGGTTGGTTAAATGAGTGATATTGCAGGAAAGGGATGTGAAATACTGGTTCCTTTCAGCGAAAGGAAACCGCTTCCCGAAATAGAAAGAAGCCTTATAAAAAAATACAGGAAGCACATATGGACCAGATTTATGAAAGCTGTGAAGGAATTTGAGCTTGTTAAGGAGGGGGACAAGATAGCCGTAGGCGTATCCGGAGGCAAGGACAGTATGCTTATGGCCAAGCTTATGCAGGAGCTTCAGAGGCATGGGGATGTACCCTTTGAACTTGAGTTCATAGCTATGGATCCCGGATATCATGAGAATATAAGGGAACTTCTTATAGAAAACTGTAAATATCTCGAAATACCTATTCATATTTTTGAATCCGGTATATTCAAGATCGTCGATAAAATCGCAAAGGATTATCCTTGCTATATGTGTGCCAAGATGCGCCGGGGAGCGCTTTACGGCAAGGCAATGGAACTGGGATGCAACAAGCTTGCCCTGGGACATCACTTCAATGATGTAATAGAGACTACCATGCTGAACATTCTATATACCGGAAGCTTCAAGACAATGCTTCCCAAGCTGAAGTCAACCAATTTCAAAGGGCTGGAGCTTATAAGGCCTCTTTACTATGTGGATGAGCTTTATATAGAAAGGTTTACACAAAGCAGCGGCATCTGGCCTTTGAACTGCGCCTGTATGGTAGCCGCAGGCAAGATAGCCAATAAGCGCTATGAAATCAAGGCTTTGATAAAAGAGCTGAAAGAGAAGATAGAAAATGTAGATACAAACATTTTAAGGTCCACACAGAATGTCAACCTGGAAGCCATATTGGGCTGGCACAAGGGCGGGAAGCAGTATTCCTACCTGGACTTCTACGAAGAGCAGGAGTAATGAAAAGCAGCACACTTTCCGGGCCGTATGAATAATATGAATTATACTGTTCTGGAGGTGTGATGGGTGTATAATGCACAGATGGCTATTGCAAATATTAAGGGCGGTCCCCTTGCTGCCGGGTTGAAGGGGACGGTATTATTCACAAATGTACCCGGAGGAGTCTGGGTATGTGTGCATGTAAGCGGCTTGCCCGAGTATAGGGC
>Ga0208197_1000537_pt1 | contig 46521 bp, 31 predicted proteins | sample AD_JPNNA4_MetaG_FD_184444 | JGI IMG/M metagenome (GOLD analysis project Ga0208197, IMG submission 184444) | Active sludge microbial communities of municipal wastewater-treating anaerobic digesters from Japan - AD_JPNNA4_MetaG (SPAdes) (version 2) | ecosystem: Engineered > Bioreactor > Anaerobic...
TGTTGTTCTTTTGAAATATTTGTCCTGCCCCGCTGACGCGCCGGAACAGCGGCTCGATTTCGGGCGGGAGCTTTTGCGTTTGTTCGGTAACCAGATAGCCGTCGGGCATCAGTGCGTCGTGAAACATCCGCAACACGGCGACACGCTGCTCCGGTGTGAAATGCAGCAATACATTTTTGCACACGATCAGCCCTAAATCTGTGCGTATCGGCTGCAGGGTGAGCAAATCGTGCTGTTGATAGTGGACCGCACCGCGAATCTCAGCGCACACCTGCACGTAGCCAGGCTCGTCGGCCGGCTCGAAGTAGCGCGACAAAATGTTTACCGGCACGCGCCCTACCTCGCGGTATGTATAAAGACCACGTGCGATGACGTCACCGAAGTGTCGGCTTTCGTCAATGTCGGTGGCATAGATGCGCACATTGCGAAACAGGAAATGCCCCATGTGCTCACGGAAGGTGATCGCCAGGGAGTACGGCTCCGGCCCGTGTGCACAGCCCGCGTCCCATACGTTGATGTAACGGCGTGTGATCAGATCGGGCAGCACGTGCTGCGCTATCAAATCCAACACTGCCTGGTCGCGGAAAAAGTACGTGAATGCCATAGCTGCTACACCAGTTCTTCATGGATAATGAGCTGTGGATCCTTGAGCAGTTGAGACAGATCGAGGATAGTTAGAAATGGCGGCAGATCGGCATGCTCATCGTTTTGGACAACGCCGCGCACCACGGCAGCGGGGATGTTGAGTGTCTCATTGGCCGGTTGAATGTGGTTCACCGGCAAGGTGATCACGCTGAGCACACTATCAACTTTGAAGGCCAGTTCCAGCACTTCGGATTGTACTACCACCAGGTAAGCCTCATTGCCGTTGGATGTTGTCGGCAAGCCTAGAAAGCCGGCTAAATCCACCACCGAATAAATGCGCCCGCGCACATTGACGACACCCACCAGCCAGCCAGGGACGCGCGGCAGTGGGGTGACCCGCTCCAGTGGTCGCGCATCGAAGACATAGTGCGCCTCTATGCCGTAGACTTCCTGTCCCAGGCGCATCAGCACGACCGGCAATTGTTCCCCGCCGTCTTCCTCGGTCACTTCTTCGGCGAGCATCGCCGCACGCCGCGCCCAAATTTGTTCCAGCAATGCCGGGTTTTGTTCATCTGTCCATTGTGCTACCATCCCCTTGCTCCTTATTCCTATTCCCTACTCTTTAGCCACCTACCCACTGTTGTTGTTGCCGTACAATGGCGTCGCGCAGACGTTTGACGGTCACGCCACCGGAACGCGGTATGATCGCATCATCCTTCTGGGTTTCCAAAAGACGATGGGCGTTATCCAACGCTTTGATCGCTGCCGAGAATTGTCCTTGCTGGTGATACAACCGCGCCAGGCTAAAGTGCCCGAGTACATCATTGCGGTCGAGGTAAACCACTTTCTTGAACGCCTCGATGGCTTCAGGGACTCTACCCTGGTGTTGCAGCACCAGCGCCAGGGTGTAATAGGCTTCCAGGGCCAATTTGTTGCGCCGTAATGCTTCGTGACACCACTTTTCGGCGGCGACTAAATCGCCCAGGTTCGCGCAGGCCTGCCCCAACAAGATGTAGACTTCGCTGTCCACCGGCTTTGACCCGGTAAGCGTCAACAGCAAGTCGCGCGCTTCCTCTGAACGTCCGAATTCCATCAACTCACGCGCCTGTTCTAGCGGATTGGCCTCGACCGGGGGCGGCGTTGGGACAATGGGTGCCGGCGGCACAACAGGTACTTGCGGGACGATGGGGGCGATCGGCTCAGGGGGTGTTGGTGACCAGCGCGGTGCGGCGGGCTGTGGACGTGGCTGACCGTTGCGCTGGTAGAGCACGGTGTTGGGGAAGTTGCGCACCTCAAAGCGGCGGTAAACGTTCAGCGACAGCTCGGAGTGCCCCACGACCAACCACCCGCCATCGGTCAGTGCATCGTAGAAACGCTCTACGACGCCCAATGTGACGTCTTCTTTGAAATAGATGGTCACATTACGGCACAGGATCAGGTCCATGAACATCGTATTGGTGTTGTAAGAGGGATACTCTGTTCCGGCCAGATTAAGTCGGCTGAACGTCACCATCCGGCGTACATTCGGGCTGAGTTCCCAGCGTGCACCGATACGACGGAAATAGCGGGGGCGCATTTCCTTAGCCCGTGGTTCGCGGAAAGCCCAGTCACCGAACAACCCTTGCCGCGCGCGGTCCAGAGCGGCGGTATTGACATCGGTGCCGAGGATCGTGATGGACCACTCATCCACATCGGGCAAGGTATCGCGCAACAGCATGGCGATGGAGTACGGCTCTTCGCCGCTGGAACAGCCGGCACTCCAGATCCGCAACGTGCGTAACATCCGCCGTTGCTCGATCAATTCCGGCAAGACTGTGGAAGCCAGCGCGTCAAACTGGGCCGCATCGCGGAAAAAATACGTTTCGTTGACGGTAACGGCGTTGACCAGACGCTCCATTTCCAGTCCACCGTCAGGAAGCTCTGTCAAAAGTCTGTAATACTCGTTGAGGTCGGCGGCCGGTGAAGCTGCGAAAGCATGCAGAATGGCGGATTCCAATTCGGTCCGCCGGCTATCGGAGAAGAACAACCCGAAGCGTTCTTGTAGCAATCTGCTAAAGCGCAGATAATCCCCGTATCCCAGGGCAGTGTGCTTCATCGAACTTGCGGTTGAACCCCTGGTCAAACCCCTGGTCAAATCCGTGGTTGAACCCCTGGTCGAACCCCTGGTCAAATCCGTGGTCAAACCCCTGGTCAAATCCGTGGTTGAATCCGTGGTTGAGTCCGTGGTTGAGTCCGTGGTCAAATTGCCGTCGGTGTGCCGCAGGTTCATAGAGGATTCTCCTGTGGGGCAGCTTCTTCTGTGAGGGTTTCGGCATTTTCGGCGGCCTGGGCCAGGGCTTGCGTCTGGGCTACGTTAAACAGGTGCTCGTGGTCAAGCAGCAAGATGACTTGCCCGTTGTGATAAGCTACGCCGCGCAGCAATTGCGTTGCCTTCAATCCTGGAGGCAAGAAAGTGGCCGGAGTAACCGGGGTTTCTTGTAAGGTGACGACTTCCAAAACCTCATCTACAATCAACCCAACAATGTGTTCGTCCGGCAAACGGATCAAGATAATCGGGGTGTGTAAAGCCCATGGTCGCTTTTCCAGACCCACGTAATAACGCAGGCTGACCACCGGCACCATCGTTCCGCGCACATTGATAATCCCTTCAATCCCATTGCTTGTCTGTGGCAAGGGGATAATGGTGACCATCTCGATCAACTGAATGATCGGTGTGATGGGAACGGCGTATACCTGACGATCGAGTTGAAAGGTCAATACGGTAAGCCCGGCCGCGTCTGCGGAAGCAGTTGTTTTTGGCGTCGGTATGGTTTCCATTTTCCCTTCCTTGAAAATCCGCCTGAATGTTCAATCGTTGGAACGTTTGAACGTTATTTTCATCTATGCTCTCACGATAACGCAAAATGGGGAAAAAGATGTTCCAGAATTGTCGCAAAAAGTGTTCAATTGGGTTGCAGACGAAACGCTTTCGCAGTTGCCGATCTTCAGAATAATAGTAAACTTTAATAGTTACGCAGTTCATTTCTTTGGACAGGATTCTCAGGAGGTTGCGATGAGCGAAAACGATCCCCAAAAAGCAATTGAAAGTGGCAAAACCGTTCTGGGTATTGAATTCGGATCAACACGCATCAAGGCGGTGTTGATCGGCGCGGACCATGTGCCGCTCGCCTCAGGGAGCTATGAATGGGAAAACCGGTACGAAAACGGCGTCTGGACATACCACCTTGAAGACATCTGGACCGGTCTCCAGGAAAGCTATCGGGCGCTCAGTAACGAAGTCTTTGAAAAGTACCACATCCGGCTTCGGACGGTGGGAGCCATTGGTTTCAGCGGGATGATGCATGGCTATCTGCCGTTCGACAAGGACGGAAACCTGCTTGCTCCATTCCGCACCTGGCGCAACACCATCACCGGGCAGGCTGCCGAGAAACTCACCGCGCTGTTCCGGTTCAACATTCCGCAACGCTGGAGCATCGCCCATCTCTACCAGGCGATCCTGACCCAGGAAGCCCACGTTCGGGATATCCATTATCTGACCACGCTGGCAGGTTACGTCCACTGGAAGTTGACGGGACAGAAGGTACTGGGCGTCGGCGAAGCCTCAGGCATGTTCCCCATTGACAGCACGACGAACGCTTATGATGAACGTATGCTGGCATTGTTTAATGGCTGCCGCGAAGTGCAAGATTTCCCCTGGAGGCTTCAGGACATCCTTCCCAAAGTCTTGAATGCCGGCGAGGCCGCCGGCGTCTTGACCGAGGAAGGCGCAAGACTGCTCGATCCTACGGGCCAATTGCAGGCGGGAATTCCACTTTGTCCGCCTGAAGGAGACGCCGGTACGGGGATGGTCGCCACCAACTGTGTGGCGGAACGCACCTGTAACGTGTCGGCGGGCACGTCTGTCTTTGCGATGATCGTGCTGGAAAAGGCGTTGTCACAGGTCTATCCCGAAGTAGACATCGTCACGACGCCGGCCGGCAAGCCGGTGGCCATGGTGCACAGCAACAACTGCACTTCGGACCTCAATGCCTGGGTGGAACTGTTCCAGGAATTCGCGGCGGCACTCGGCGCGACGGTGGACCAATCGCGCCTGTACGAAGTTTTGTATCGCAAGGCACTCACGGGTGATGCGGACGGTGGTGGGTTACTGGCCTACAATTACTTCTCCGGCGAGCACATCACGCACCTTGAGGAAGGCCGTCCGCTTTTCGTGCGCACGCCCGGAAGTCGCTTCAACCTGGCGAATTTTATGCGGACGCATTTGTTCGCGGCGTTGGGCGCCTTGAAAATCGGGTTGGATATCCTCCTTGACCAGGAACAGGTGAAAATTGATCGGGTTCTGGGGCACGGTGGATTCTTCAAGACCCCCGAAGTGGGGCAAAGAATCATGGCGGCGGCGATGAACAGCCCCGTCTCGGTGATGGAGACTGCCGGCGAGGGCGGCGCCTGGGGCATTGCGTTGCTGGCGGCCTACATGCTTCACAAAGCAGAAGGGGAACCTTTGGAAGCCTATCTCGCTGACCGGGTTTTTGCCGGCGCCGGCGGCCTCACCATCGCGCCCAACCCGGCGGATGTCGCCGGTTTCGCGGCTTTTATGGAAACCTACAAGAAGGGACTGGCCATCGAAAGGACTGCTGTGGAGATCTTGCGGTAGAAATTGGGATGGGATGAAACGGCTCTTTTTTTAACCAATCCGTTTCATCCGTTGAATCCGTTGACATTTTTGAAGGAGAATAGCGTGATTCGCTACCTGTTTTGGGACGCAGGAGGGACGTTGTTCGACACGTATCCGGCGGTGGTGGAGGCGTGCCGTGTGGCGTTGAGCGGTTTTGGTAAGGAGGCGCCTTCGGAATGGGTGCTGGCGCTGTGCAAGCAGACGACCGCTTATGGTCTCCATACACTGGCCAAGACGTTCTCGCTGGATGAGGAGACCTTTGAGCAGTATTTCCGTCGCTCGTATGAGGACATCGGCGTGCAGTATCAACCGCCGTTCCCCGGCGTGGAGGCCGTCTGCCGTTACATCTGCGAGATCGGAGGACAGAATTTCATCGTGACGCATCGTCCACGGGCTTCGCTGGAGGCACTTCTGGAGGTTCACGGGATGAAATCTTATTTCACCGCCTGGATTGCCAAAGAGGATGCTTACCCGCGCAAGCCCGATCCTGCGGCCATCGAAACCCTGATCGCGCGTTATGCCCTTGAGCGTGTGCAGTGCATGCTCATCGGAGACCGCGACCTGGACATCATCGCCGGGCAGCGTGCCGGCATCCGCACGTGTCTCTTCGGCAGTGAGCCGCATACTACCCGGCCCGACCTGGAAATTGCGGATTTCGCGGCGCTTCTGGACTGGTTGCGCGTTGAAAATGCCGATGTTGGCAGGGCATAACATTCTTCGCGTTTTCCTGTATAATAGTCGCCTGACGTCTTAACGTTAACGTATCCCTGGGAGGCAAACTTTATCTTTATGACGACTTATCCAACCTTTCCCGAATTCAAGCCCTTGACGCTTGAAGACCGCGATATCCTGCATCAACGGCTGTGGGAATATCAGCCCGATACCTCTGAATTGACGTTTATCAATTTATTCATCTGGCGCGAATATTACAACTTTCGGTGGTCCATTGATGGTGATTGTTTGTTGATCGTGGCCGATTGTGCGGAAGAACCGTTCGCGCTTCCGCCGGTGGGACCGGCGCCGCGCGGTGCGGTAGTGCGTGATCTGTTGTACTGGCTGCGTGACACGCGCGGCGTGACCGCACCGTCCATCGAACGCGCCGACCGACGTTTGGCCGACGAGTTGCAGGGCTGTAAAGAATTTGTGATCACGCCAACACGCGGGCACTTTGACTATGTTTATCGCAGTGAAGATCTGGGTTCGTTGGCCGGCCGTAAGTACAGCAAGAAGCGCAATCACATCAACCAGTTCATGCGCGCGTATGCCTATACGTATGTGCCGATTACCCCTTCGCTTACCGACGATTGCCTGGCGTTGGCGGAGGTATGGTGTGAGCAGCGATTGTGTGAAGATGACATCAGTCTGTTGCACGAATTTCGCGGCATCCGCGACGCGCTGAACAATTTCGCCGCCCTGCATCTTGAGGGGGGCGCGATCCTCATTGATGGAAAAGTGCAGGCGTTCGCGTTGGGCGAGTTGCTCAACGCAAACACCGCCGTCGTGCACATCGAAAAGGCAAACCCGGAATTCAAAGGCATCTACCCGATGATCACGCAGCAATTTTCGGAGCACCGCTGGCAGGGCAAGGTCGCCTACATTAACCGTGAACAAGACCTGGACGATCCGGGTCTGCGACAGGCAAAGGAATCCTATTTCCCGGATCATCTCGTGGAAAAATTTAGTGTGCGGCTGGCGTAGCGGCCGGTGCAGGGTATTGTTCTAACGTGGACGCGCGCTTACTGGAGATCGTGCAACTGGCCCGCGATGGCTGGCGGGAGTCCGCCTTATTGCGCTTGAGGACATACCTGCAAGCGCATCCGCAAGATGCCGATGCCTGGATGGTGTTGGGAGGGTTAGCGCCGGATCGCAAGATCGCGCTTTCGGCGCTGCGGCGCGCGGTGCAGTTAGCGCCGGATCACGCGCTGGCGCGTGAAGCGTTAGCGACGTTGGAAGCGCAGGTCGCCGCACCGTCGGCCTCATCATCCCCGTCGGAGTCGCCTGCCTCTGAGTACGAACCCCAGGAATTCCATGCGCCGACAGTATCCCCCGAAGCGGTCGCGCCGGAAACCGAGCCGCCAATGCCGGCGGATGTGTCTTTTGAGGAACCGCCTATTGCATCTCTTGCCGGGCCGGAGTTTCCAAGTCGGTCTGATGAGGCCGAAGAGGTGCCGGTTCCCGAAAAGGCCGGCCCCCCCGGATATCCCGGCGAGGCGAATTCCCATACGCTGCGCGACGCGCGTGCTGTGCTGTGGCCCTTTGTCGCGCGTGGCGAAAAACCGCGCGCGATCGGCGCCCTGCTGGATGAGAACCGCCTGACGCGCCAGGATTTGCTGTGGGCGGTCCAGGAAGCTCATAATGAGGAAGTCCGTCAGGCAGCTCAGAGGCTTCTGGAGAGTCCGCACCGCATGGCCGATGTGGCGATGACTCTGGAAGACGCGCGTTTGATCGCCTGGCCTTTTCGACGGCTGAATCGTCCCCTGGGCAAACTGGTTGCCTCGGGCACGGTACAGGTGAAGGATCTGCGCCGCGCTGCCTGGTACGCGAAGGATGCCCGCTTGCGCGAGGCCGCGCGTGTGATGTTGCCGGTGGCTATGGAGCGCCGTGAGGCAGAGAAACGCCGGCGTGCTGCGCAAAAGGAGCGTCAGCAGGCCACTGAACAGGCGCAATCTGCATCCCCACCACCCACCGCGCCTGCTCTCCCCTCCGCTCAAGCGGCAAAGCCGGAGCGGGTGCGGCCTCATGACCATGATTCTGAACCCCCAAAAAACGGCCGCATCGCCTCTGCCGAGGCCATGACGCGCCCCATGACCATCATCCAGGGATCCGACTATCTCACCCAGGAGGTGCAACGGCGCTACCGAAAGAGCGTTTTTGTCGCTGCGGTGGCGTTGGTTCTCGTTCTGGCCGGTCTGTGTGTCATTCTAGCGATCATGGCGATCGAGTTTGTCAACCGCAAAACGCCGGCGCTGTGGCTCTGGCCGCTTGTTGCTGTGTTATTGTTGCCGCTTTTCTGGCTCAGCGACCGTTTTGTCGAGGTGCGGCAGGAAGAGCAGAACTTCCGCCGTGGCCAGCTCGGAGAGAGCGAGGTGGCGCGGCTGTTACGCCTCGGCCTTGGCGGTGACTGGACGCTGTTCCGCAACGTGAAACTGCCGGGCAGCAAGGTGGATATTGATATGGTACTGTTGGGGCCGCCGGGTGTTTTTGCGTTGGAGGTGAAGGCCTACACGGGTGGCTATCGCTACGTCAAACAACATTTCTACCGTCGTACGATGATGGCGTGGCACCGCATGCAGCACAATCCCGGCAGGCAGGCGCGCGCGGCAGCCGGCCTGTTACATGCCTACATTACCGAAACGTTGAACGAAAGTGTGTGGGTTGAGCCACGGCTGGTGTGGGTGGGACCGGGTCAACTGGAATTGGAAGAACCGGAAGTCTATGTGTGGTTCCTTGAAAAGTTGGGACAGGAGACCGAACGCCTGCGTGCTTTGCCGCCGAGATTGTCGGCCGAGAAACGCGCGGCCATTTCCGGCCTCCTGCGTGGTTTGTGTAGCACTTTGAGATAGGAAGAATCGGCGAATAAAGCGTTAGCGAGATCGTTGACGCTGAAGTTCGGTGACGAGGAGTGCGAGCACTTCATCGAATAGCGCTAAGCGTTGATCCAGGATTTCCTTTCCTAACAGAGGCTCAGCATTCGCTGATTCTTTTTATCGCCGCCTCGATGAATCCCCGGAAAAGGGGGTGGGGGCGTTGCAGGCGCGATTTGAACTCCGGGTGGAACTGGCTGCCAAGCATCCACGGGTGATCACGGAGTTCGGCAATTTCGACCAGCCGGTTATCCGGCGATAAGCCGCTGAACACCATCCCCGCCTTCCCTAATACTTCGCGGTAGGCATTGTTGAACTCGAAGCGATGGCGGTGTCGTTCGTAGACTTCTTCGACGCCGTACGCGGCGTGCGCTTTAGTCCCCGGCTGCAGGACACACGGATACCGCCCCAGGCGCATCGTGCCCCCCATATCGAGCAGGTCTTCTTGATCGGGCATCAAGGAGATCACGGGATGTTGGGTCTTGTGCTTGAACTCGGTGCTGTTCGCATCGTCGGTTTGCAGGACGTGGCGGGCAAACTCGATACACATCACCTGCATTCCCAGGCACAGCCCCAGATAAGGGATGTGGTTCTCACGGGCAATTTTCGCGGCGAGGATTTTGCCTTCGATCCCCCGCGAGCCAAACCCGCCGGGCACCACGATCCCATCAGCTTGCGCGACCCGTTCGAGGTTTTCACCGTGTTCCAGGCTCTCACTGTGAATCCAGTCAATGTCCACCGCGTAACCGTGATATAACCCGGCGTGGATCAATGCCTCACGGACGCTGATATAGGCGTCATGCAGCTCCACGTATTTCCCGACCAGCGCGATGCGCACCGTCGGCTTGTCGGCTTTGAGGCGCGCAATGGCCTCTTGCCAGTCATGCAAATCCGGCGGATGCACCTTATCTTGCAGGTGCAACATAGTAACGACGATGTTGCCCAGCCCGGCCTCTTCGAGCATCAACGGCACTTCGTAGATACTGTTTGCCGTCATTAAAGGCACCACTGCCTCGCGTTCCACATCGCAGAACAACGCGACTTTGGCGCGGATGTCGTTGGTAATAGGGAGGTCCGCGCGCAACCCGATGATGTCCGGCTGGATGCCCATGCCGCGCAGCTCGCGGACGCTATGTTGGGTGGGCTTGGTTTTCAGTTCGCCGCTGGTGCTCAGGTAGGGCAACAGCGTCAGGTGGATGTAGAGGACATTATCGCGTCCTACATCCTTACGCATCTGGCGGATGGCTTCCAGGTACGGCTGGCCTTCGATGTCACCCACCGTGCCGCCGATTTCGACCAGGGCCACATCGGCGCGCAGGTCTTGCGCTGCGCGGACGATACGCCGCTTGATCTCGTTGGTGACGTGGGGCACCACCTGGATCGTGCCGCCCAGGAAGTCGCCGCGTCGCTCGCGCGCGATGACCTCGCTGTATACCTGCCCTGTGGTGACGTTGTTGAGCTTGCCCAGATTGTCGTCAATGAAGCGCTCGTAATGTCCCAGATCAAGGTCGGTTTCCGCCCCGTCTTCGGTGACGAAGACCTCACCGTGCTGGTAAGGCGCCATTGTACCGGGGTCAACGTTGAGATAGGGGTCCAATTTCTGGATGGAGACGCTCAGCCCGCGGGCTTTGAGAATATGGCCCAACGAGGCCGCCATAATGCCTTTCCCGAGAGAACTGACCACACCACCCGTAATAAAGATGTATTTTGTCGCCATGATCACCTCCTCACGGGATTACCATTCTACCGGGTTTTGTAGAAATGCCAACTCGTCGCTTTACGTCATATAGTCGTTAGTCATATAGTCGTTAGTCACATAGTCGTTAGTCACATAGTCGTTAGTCACATGGTCGTTAGTCACATAGTCGTTAGTCAAATAGTTGTTAGTCACATAGTCGTTAGTCAAATAGTTGTTAGTCACATAGTCGTTAGTCAAATAGTTCTATAGTCGAGAAACTGGTGTGCATGGAGACCAGTCCGGCAGGTCAGGCTTTGTGAGCTATTTTGTTTTTTTGCAAGATAGGTTATACTATCCGAACTAAAGACTACTCAACTAAGGACTACCTGACTAAGGACTACTTGACTAAGGACTACCTGACTAAGGACTACCTGACTAAGGACTACCTGACTAAGGACTACCTGACTAAGGACTACCTGACTAAAGACTACTTGACTAAGGACTACTTGACTAAAGACTACCTGACTAAAGACTACTTGACTAAAGACTACTTGACTAAAGACTACCGGGAGAAATGGAGTGATGGAAATTCTAGGCATTGACATCGGCGGTTCGGGCATCAAGGGAGCGCCGGTTGAGACCAGCACAGGGGCCTTTCTGGCCGAGCGGCATCGGATTCCGACCCCGGATGGGGCAAAGCCGGCGGATGTTGCCAGGGTGGTCAGTAAGATGGTGAAGCATTTTACGTGGCAGGGGCCGGTTGGGTGTTGTTTCCCGGCTTCCATTCAGCACGGCGTTGCGCGCACGGCGGCGAATGTGGACAAGAGCTGGATCGGCACGAACGCCGAGGTGCTCTTTGCCGAAGCGACCGGCTGCCCGGTGCGCGTCATCAATGATGCGGACGCTGCCGGCCTGGCCGAGATGCGCTTCGGCGCGGGGAAAGGTGTTCGCGGGGTGGTGTTGATCGTGACGATCGGCACGGGCCTGGGCACGGCGCTCTTTTCCGATGGTGTTTTGGTCCCCAATACCGAGTTGGGGCATATCGAGATGAACTGCCGAGACGCCGAATTGCAGGCATCGGACGCGGCGCGCAAGCGCGAGGACCTTTCGTGGGAAGCCTGGGCCAGGCGTTTTGATCAGTATTTGCGGATGATGAAGGCGTTGCTCTGGCCCGACCTGATCATCCTGGGGGGTGGGGCGAGCAAGAAGTTTGACAAGTTCGCCCGCTATCTTACCGTGGATGTTCCCCTTGTCCAGGCGGCCACACTGAACGACGCCGGCATCATCGGTGCGGCAATGGCTGCGGAATCCCTGGAGTTCTAAGGAAGGATTGTGAAATGACCCAAGATGTCTATACAGAAGTTGCTACACTGGGGGGCGGATGCTTTTGGTGTTTGGAGGCGGTCTTCGATAGCGTGCAAGGTGTGCTGCATGTTGAATCGGGCTACGCGGGTGGAACTGTTCCCCATCCGACTTATGAACAGGTTTGCACCGGCAGAACCGGCCATGCGGAGGTGGTGCAGATCACTTTCGACCCGGCAGTGATCACGTTCCGCGAGATCCTGGAAATCTTCTTCGACATTCACGATCCGACGACGTTGAACCGTCAGGGCGCCGACGTGGGCACGCAGTATCGCTCGGTCATTTTCTATCACTCGGACGCGCAAAAGGCAACGGCCGAGGCCATGATCGCAGAACTGGAAGCTGCGCATGTGTGGCAATCTCCCATCGTCACCGAAGTGATGCCGTTCACGGCGTTCTATCAGGCCGAAGACTATCATCAGGAGTATTACCGGCACAACACTCAGCAGCCTTATTGTCGCGCCGTCATCGCCCCCAAGCTGGCGAAGTTTACCCGGCACTTTGTCGCCAAATTGAAATAGCGCGGAATCCCGCTTGAACGGCCTTTCTCCTTATCAATCCGTTTCATCCGTTGAATCCGTTGACATTTTTGAAGGAGGTCGCATGACTGAAAAAATCGTGAAAAGCGATGCTGAATGGCAACAGCTTCTGACGCCCGAACAGTATCGCGTGATGCGCAAGAAAGGCACCGAGCGCGCCTTTACCGGCAAGTATTACGCCTTCAAAGAGGACGGCATCTATCGCTGTGCGGCATGTGGGCAAGAGCTTTTTGACTCGCAGACCAAGTTTGACTCCGGTACTGGCTGGCCGAGTTTCTACGCGCCGATCGCGCCCGACCGGGTCGAAGAGGCCAATGACTTCAGCCATTTTATGGTGCGGACCGAGGTCACGTGTAGCCGTTGCGGCGCCCATCTCGGCCATGTCTTCGATGATGGGCCGGCACCGACCGGACGGCGTTACTGTCTCAACTCGGTGTCTTTGGATTTCACGCCGCGCGTCAAGTAATGGCGGATGCTGATTCTCTAATCCCCCGATGAGAACATTGGGGGATTTTTCTTTGCGGTTTGGGTTATAATAGAAATAGCAGGCGAGGCTTTTCAAGGCTTGAACGAAAGTTGAGGTCGCATGTGAAAAAGACAGCCGACATCCGCGTTTTAATCGTCGAAGACGAACCGTTAGTCGTCGAAATGTTGAAGAACATGCTGGAAGTGCTGCTCTATTCCGTCGTTGGAGTGGCGAGCAGCGGCAAGGAGGCTGTGGAAATGACCCAGACCTTGCGCCCGGACGTCATCTTGATGGATATCAGCCTTGCCGGCGATAGCGGCATTGAAGCTGCGCACCAGATACAACAGCTCTGTCCCACACCGATCATCGTTTTGACCGCCCACGCTGAACGGGACCTGCTCGAACAGGCCACGGCAGCCGGGGTGGATGCCTATCTCCTCAAGCCTGCAAACCTGCGCGAACTGGAAAGCGCCATCACCACGGTTTTGGCCCGCGAAAACGATATGCGGGAACTGCGCCGGCTGAATGTGCAGTTACAGGCTGAAATCGTCAGGCGCCGGCAGATTGAAGAAGAGCGCGCCCGTCTGCTGGCCGCCGAGCGTGAACAACGGCTGTTGGCCGAGATGTTGACCGAGGTGACCCTCGCGTTGACCTCGCAGACGGATTACGAGATGGTCCTGGACGAGATTCTGACGCAGGCGCGGCGCATTGTGCCGTTCAAGTCGGCCGCCATTCTGCGCCTGGAAGGAGATGTCTTGCGCACCGTCCGCTGGCAGGGGTATGGCGAGCACGATGCCTTTATGGCGAATCTCGTGTTGCCGCTGCGAGATTTCCCCATCCTTGCCGAAGTTGTCCGTTCCCAAAAACCTTACATCATTTCTAATGTGTTTCAGGAACCCAAATGGGTGCTCCTGGAGGAAATCGTCTGGATAAAGTCGGCGTTATTTATCCCGATATGTTCGCGGCAAAGGGTTTTGGGGACGCTCGATCTGGATAGCTCCAGGGAAGACGCTTTTACCGCCGCGGACGCCGAACGCCTGGCCCCTTTGGTGAACGCCGCTGCCATTGCCATCGAGAACGTTCAGCTTCGCGAGGGTTTGGAGGCCGAGGTCGCGGCACGCACGGCGGAAATTGTCGCAGAACGCGATAAAAGCGAGGCGATTTTACGCAATGTCGGAGACGCCATCGCTATGCTCGACAAAGACTTGCAGGTTCAATATGTGAATCCGGCTTTTGAACGGCTGACAGGTTACACGGCAGAAGATTGTTTGGGGAAGAGCATCCATCAGATCTTCAAAGCTAATTTGCCGGAGCCGAATCTGCAGGCCATGCAGCAAGCCTATCATACGGCGATAGAATGGCGAAATGAGATTGTCCTCCGCCGCAAAGACGGGCGGACTTATGAAGCGTTGGCCGTTATATCACCGATCCACGGTGTGAACGGCGACGCCGTAGGGTTTGTCTTCAGTCATCACGATATTAGCTCGCTCAAGGCATTGGCGCGGGCGCGCAGTCAGTTCATCACCGGCATTTCCCACGAATTGCGCACTCCGCTGACGGTTCTCGACCTGGCGTTGCGCAAGTTACAGCATCAGGCACCGCCGGAAATGGATCGCTTGCCCCTCGATATGATAGCCAGGCAGATTGCCCAATTGACCCACTTCACCGAGGATATCCTCGAAATCGCCGCTCTGGACAGCGGTAAGGGAGTATCGGCGTGGGAGCCATTGTTGCTTATCCCGCTGGTGACGGATACCGTCAGACGCTATCAGGAACGCGCCCAGGCGGCCGGGTTGACGTTGACCTGTCTGCCGATGGCATCGGATTTGCCGGTTGTGCATGGGGATCATAGCCGCGTGGCGCGCATGCTGGCCGAGATTGTCGAAAATGCCATCATCTACACACCGTCTGGGGGAAGCATTACCGTGGAGATGCAGACCCGTGAACGCGACGGACATACCTGGTTTATTATTGCGGTACGAGACACCGGCCCCGGCCTGACGCCCGAAGAATGTGAGCGCGCCTTTGAACGTTTCTTCCGCGGGCGGTTGGCCGAATCGGGGCATGTTCTGGGGGCAGGACTGGGCTTGAGCATCGCGCAGGAAATCGCCCATGCGCACGGCGGGGAGATCACCATAGATTCCACCGTGGGTGAAGGTGCGACGTTCACGATCTGGCTGCCTGTCACGGTGTAGCTGGCTGCCGGAAAGCACACCGCCTATTAGCTGCGAATTGCACTGGGACAAAAGACTAAAATTGTAGGGCGAGTGACCAACTCGCCCTACAATTTTGTTTGATGATAGTGTGCCGGATGCTAGTTGTTGCGCAAGACCAGAGGCAAGAAGATAGCGTATTTGCCCGACAGCACTTGAATGGCTTCCGCGTGTGTATCCTGATACCCTAGCGTGTCGGTGACGGTCAAGGTCACGGTGAACGTTCCGGCGCGGGTGTAGGCATGCGCGGCGTTCTGCGTGAAGGCGCGCGCACTGCCATCGCCGAAGTCCCAGGCCCAGGCGATGATGGGGGGCGCGTTCGTGGTGGAGGTATCGGTGAAGAAGATCGTCGTGCCGACCACGGCGCTGAGCGTGCTCTGGGTGAAGCCGGCGACGAGGGCCGGGGCGGTGATCGTGACCACGCCGCTCGTTGTGTCTGCGTAGCCGAACGTGTCGGTGACGGTCAGCGTGACGGTGAACGTTCCGGCGCGGGTGTAGGCATGCGCGGCGTTCTGCGTGAGGACCGGCGCGCTGCCATCGCCGAAGTCCCAGACCCAGGCGATGATGGGGGGCGCGTTCGTGGTGGAGGTATCGGTGAAGAAGATTGTCGTGCCGACCACGGCGCTGAGCGTGCTCTGGGTGAAGCCGGCGACGAGGGCCGGGGCGGTGATCGTGACCACGCCGCTCGTTGTGTCTGCGTAGCCGAACGTGTCGCTGACGGTCAGCGTGACGGTGAACGTTCCGGCGCGGGTGTAGGCATGCGTGGCGTTCTGCGTGAGGACAGGCGCGCTGCCATCGCCGAAGTCCCAGACCCAGGCGATGATGGGGGGCGCGTTCGTGGTGGAGGTGTCGGTGAAGAAGATTGTCGTGCCGACCACGGCGCTGAGCGTGCTCTGGGTGAAGCTGGCGACGAGGGTGGGAGCGGCAATTGTGACTACGCTGCTCGCGGTCGCCACGTAGCCGCACGTATCGCTGACGGTCAGCGTGACGGTGAACGTTCCGGCGCGGGTGTAGGCATGCGCGGCGTTCTGCGTGAAGACAGGCGCGCTGCCATCGCCGAAGTCCCAGGCCCATTCGCCGATGGCCGGACCGTTGGTCGTCGCAGCTCCCGTGAAGTAGAAAGTGGTGCCGATGAGGGCATCCGCAGCACTTTGCTCGAACCCCGCCGCAAGTGTGGGCGTGAGCACGGTGACGGCGACGGGTGCACCATTTTCACTGGCGACGCCTTGATCACTGCTGACCACATGGTACTCGACGTTGGTGACCACACCACTGCATGGCAGTGTGGCATTGAACGTCTCTGTGGCAACCCCGCCATGTGGCGCGAGGCTGTCAATGTACCACAAGACCCACGGCAAGAGGATCGTCCCGCCGTTGACGTCTTCCAGTCCCGCCGGGATCGTATCACTGAGGATGATGCCCGTGCCCAGACTATTGCCAATGTTCGTGACCGTCAGTGTGTAGGTGATAGGCATCCCGGCGACCGCCGTGCTCTCGTAAGTTTTGCTGACCTCGAAGTGCGGCAGGTCAATCACCACATCCACGTTGTTGGCGTTGTTGTCTGTGTAGGGTTCGACGTCCACGTCCGGCTGGTCGCTGCCGATTTCCGCCCGGTTAGTGAAGGCATCCAGCCCGGTAGCCGTGTCGGTGATGCGGACGGTCACGTAGATTTCGTTCCATTCGCTGGCGTGCAGTGGCCATAAGTCCCAAACGAGCACGTTGCCTGCCTGCGTGGGTGTGTTCTCGCACCATTCGACACCAGACCCGCACCAGTGTTGTTGCGCGGAGACGAATTCCATGCCTGCTGGCAATGTATCCGTCAACACGGCGTTACCCTGCATTCCCCACCACCACTGCCAGCCTTCGCGGTCATTGCCGAAGGTCAGGCTGAAGGTGATCAGTTCGCCGGGCAGGAAGTCGCCGCTTACCACATCTTTCTTTAGCCACAGGTCAGGACCGGTGGTGAGGACGACAAAGTCAACATTGTCGAGATCGTAGGTGTCCGTCGGGGCGAGCATCACCTCGACTGTATTGGTGAGGATCAGACCTCCGGGCACCGGATCCGAGCCGGGGATCTGGGTATTGAAATTGAACCTCGCCCGTCCGCCAGGTCCTAGCGGCTGCACGGTGGCCGTGAAGTAGTGCTCCGCCGGATTGTCGCGCCAGTCCCACCAGCCGCCATACCAGTCAATGCCCACTCCGCCATCCAGGCTCATCGAGATAGGGTATGTATCGGTGATGGTGACGTTCCTGGTTACCGGTTCGTCGCCCACATTCTCGACCACCATCTGGTACCAGGCGTTATGGCCTTCGCCGTAACCGTGCCAGCCGCCATCCTTACGCACGCGCAAGTTGGGCCCGTGCGGATAGAGTGTTTCCACCGCCGTGCTGATGTTGTCGTCGGTGTTGTCCTCGACAGGCTGGCGCTCGATCTCGACGGTGTTGGTCAGCAGTGTGCCGGGCAGCGCATTGGAGTCCACTTGCAGCGCCACCTGGAAACCGCCGCTGTAGCCATTATCCAGTCCCGCGACTTCGAAGACCACATAGTCGGTTCCGGTGAACACCGGCGTGACGGGCGGCCCACCGTAGAAGTTGCTAATACCTATGAAGGTTGTACTGATCGGGAGGGTATCGGTGATGCGGATAGATGAGGTCACCGGCACATTGCCGTTGTTCTGGTAATTAATGTTGTAGTGCAGTTCGCCGCCCGGCGTCAGTTGGCCCCAGTCCCATGCTTTGTTGATGTTCAAGTTGATGTGCGGGCTGTTGACGTTGCCCCGCCACCAGGCTTCGTTATCGTCAGGGCTGAGGTCATTGGCGGCGTAGATGACGGCCTGATTCCAGATTTCCAGGCCCGGCGAGGCGCCGGCGTCCACGGTGGCGCGGACATAGATAGCCTCACATCGCCACGAGCCGAGGGAGGGTTTGGTCAAGATCAACGTGTGCGCATCGCGGCTGACTTCGCTCCAGCCAGGGGCGTCACTCCACCAGGATTGCAGGGTCAAGGCGGGGTGCAGGGTATCGGTGAGCGTGAGCTGTGTGCTGCCCGTGCCGCCGTTGTTGCAGGGGTTGACGTGGAAGACCACATCGTAGCCGGCCGCGGGATCGCCGGTCCATGCCCACTTGCCGAGATTGAGGCGGGTGTCGTTGGGTTGCACCTCGCCGCTCCACTCGGAATACCGCTCCCAGGGCGGTGCTTGATCGTAGGGGTTGCTCGTGGCGATTTCGGCGGTGTTCGTGACTCGCTCTCCGGCTGCCGCGTTGATCTCGGCGTAGACGTAGAAGTGCAGCCATTCGCCGGGCGCGACCGTCCCCAACTGCCAGACGACTTCGTTGCCGCCGCCGGTGTGGGGGAAGGCGGAGGTATCGTCCAGATAGGTCATTCCCTGGAGCGTGTCGGTGATGACCACATTCTCAGCGTCACCGTCGCCCTCGTTGCGGTACTGGACGTAGAAGACGGCGCCGCTGCCTTCGCCGAGGTTGCCGCCGTCGAGCCATTTCTCGACGCGCAGGTGCGGCGTGGGATTGGCCGGGCGGAACAGCACCTCGTCGCCATCCGGCTCGGTATAGCGCACTACGACCGGGTTGCCGGGTACGATGTCCCATAGTCCGCTGTAGTTGCAGATGAAGACTTCACTGCCATCCGGGTTGATGGCGCCGACTTCGATGCCTGGCGCACCCGACAGGTGAATTTCGCACCTGACGCGCAGCCCGTCGGAGTACCAGGGCACATCGAGCGTGCCGGATACGATGTCGTTGTCCACGTCTACTGCGGCGTTGATCCTGCCCACCTGCACGGTGGTGGTGTACCCGTTGTCGAGCGCGGCGTAGACCCAGTCGTACGGCTCGATGTCAGGCTGCGACGGCGTCCACTGATGGTGATGCGTCGAGAAGCCGCTGTTACCGCCCCACCAGGGCCAGGTCTCCGTGGTGACTTCGACCGTGGCTCTGATTTCTGTGCCCAGGTCGTTGGTCACAGTGACCCACCCGGTATGCCCACGCTCGTAAGTGGCGTCCACGCCGTTGTTGCTGTAATCCACGTTGACGATCAGATCGGGCGTCTGGAAGCGACGATGGAAGCCGATTTGGGCGTAGTCAATGTCGGTATTGGCGTTCACGTCGCCCTGCGCACCGCGCGGGACATCGGGGAACGCGACGCTGTAATGCCCGTTAGCGTCGGTTGTGGTGTTTCGTGAGGGGATGCCCCACACGTTGACGTTAACCGCAGCGTTGGCGAGCGCGCCGATCTGTCCCCAGACCGTGTCGGTGATGGAAGAGGCATAAGCGGTGAAGGGATCGGGGATTTCGATTACGACGGGCAGGATGCCTGCGCCGGCGGTGACGGTGACGATGTCGCCGGGATCGAAGGTGTCGGGGAAGTTTTGCTCATCCCAGCAATTGCCGAAGGTCATCTCCGCCAGTGCCGTGGTCACGGTGACGGGACCTTGTGGCGCGCAGCCCCACACGCGGGTGCGGTACACGTCGAAGTCCACCCATTCCACCTCGCCGCCGCTGAAGGCGACGTCCTCATAGGTATTGTCGGTGGGGTCCACATCGCCGGTCAGGGGAGCGATGGTGACGGTGTTGGTGTACCAACGCACCGGCACGCCGGGTTCATCCAGGTTGGCGTTGAACTCGATGTTGCCCGTGTCGCCCGGATTCAGCTCCGAGAAGCGCCAGGCCAGCACGTCGCCGGTGAGTGATTGTTCCGCCAGGCGATTCCGGTCGAAGTTCAGGTTCCACCAGCCGTCCCAGCTTGTGTCGGCGGGCAGGGTGTCGGTGATCCAGACATCGGAGATGGTCGTATCGCCCAGGTTGTAGAAGAAGATGCGGTAGCCCAATTGCCCGTTGCCGTTCCACCAGTGCTCTTTGGTCACGCGCAGGTTGGAGCCGGCAGGGTTGAGCGTCTCGGTCCAACGGCTGACGTTGTCATCATAGCTGTCCTCGCCGGGCAGGTGCGTGACTTCGGCGGTGTTGACCAGCAGGGTGCCAGGGATAGCATCCTGCGCTACCTGCAAGGCGACCTCAAAACGAACCCAATAGGCATTATCCAGGCTGGCGATGTCCCAGGCTACGATGCCGTCGCCGATGAAGGCAGGAGCGAATGGATGTTGCCCGGTCTGATCGTTCGTCCACGCCGCGATGAAGGTGGTGCTTACCGGCAGGGTGTCGGTGATGCGGAACGCGCCGACCGGCACATTGCCGTTGTTGTGGATGTTGATGCCGTAACGTAGTTCGCCGCCGGGGGCCAATTGCCCCCAATTCAAGTATTTGTCAATGTTCAGGTTGATGTGCGGGTTGTTGACGTTGCCCTGCCACCAGGCTTCGTTATCGTCAGGGCTGAGGTCATTGGCGGCGTAGATGACGGCCTGATTCCAGATTTCCAGGCCCGGCGAGGCGCCGGCGTCTACGGTGGCGCGGACATAGATAGCCTCACAGCGCCACGAGCCGAGGGAGGGTTTGGTCAAGATCAACGTGTGCGCATCGCGGCTGACTTCGCTCCAGCCAGGGGCGTCACTCCACCAGGATTGTAGCGTCAAGGCGGGGTGCAGGGTATCGGTGAGCGTGAGCTGTGTGCTGCCCGTGCCGCCGTTGTTGCAGGGGTTGACGTGGAAGACCACATCGTAGCCGGCAGCGGGATCGCCGGTCCATGCCCACTTGCCGAGATTGAGGCGGGTGTCGTTGGGCTGCACCTCGCCGCTCCACTCGGAATACCGCTCCCAGGGCGGTGCTTGATCGTAGGGAGTGCTCGTGGCGATTTCGGCGGTGTTCGTGACTCGCTCTCCGGCTGCCGCGTTGATCTCGGCGTAGACGTAGAAGTGCAGCCATTCGCCGGGCGCGACCGTCCCCAACTGCCAGACGACTTCGTTGCCGCCGCCGGTGTGGGGGAAGGCGGAGGTATCGTCCAGATAGGTCATTCCCTGGAGCGTGTCGGTGATGACCACATTCTCAGCGTCACCGTCGCCCTCGTTGCGGTACTGGACGTAGAAGACGGCGCCGCTGCCTTCGCCGAGGTTGCCGCCGTCGAGCCATTTCTCGACGCGCAGGTGTGGCGCAGGTGCGCGGTACACAGCGAAGACCCAGTTGCCCTGCGAGTCGCCGTAAGCCACGGCAATGTCCTGACCTGGCTGCACATCCCACTCGGTGTTGGGATCCCAGGCGCAGGTGAACGTGTCTTCGCCATTGGGGATGACGCTGTCGCGCTTGTTCGGCGTGCCGCCGGGCGCTCCCCAGGTGTGACATTCCACGTCCACCGGTCCCGGCATTAACCAGGGTGCGTTCACTGTCCCGGTGATGCGGTCGGCCTCTACATCCAAAAAGCCGGTGATCTGGCCGATATGCACGGTGGCGGTGTAGCCGGTCTCGGTGGCAGCGTAGACCCAATCGCCGGGTTGGATGTCAGGACGCTGCGGTTGCCAGGGATCGTTGAGATTCGTGGAGAATCCAGTCTGTCCACCGCCCCACCAGGGAATGAGGCCGGTGGTCAACACGGCGGTCGCCTTGACGACGTCGCCGCCGTCGTTGGTGACGGTGATCCAGACGGTGTGACCGCCCTCGTATTCCTTCTCGACCCAGTCGTGATCGTAGTTGACGTTGAGTGAAAGATCCAGGTTGGTCAGCCGATGATTGAAGCCGACGCGGGCGTAATCCATTTCGGTGTTGTAGTTAACATCGCCCTGCGCGCCGTGGGGGATGTCGCTGAAAGCGACACTGTAGTGCCCCTGATTATCGGTTTCCGTCCATTGAGGGGGGAAGTTCCACAAAGATACCTGGACCGGTTGGTGATCCAGCGCGTCAATTTGTCCCCAAACCGTGTTGGCGTTTGAGTTGATGTAGCCGGTGAAGGGGTCGGGGATCGTGATGATGACCGGATGCGTCCCCGCGCCGGCGGTGACGGTGACGATGTCGCCGGGATCGAAGGTGTCGGGGAAGTTTTGCTCATCCCAGCAATTGCCGAAGGTCATCTCCGCCAGTGCCGTGGTCACGGTGACGGGACCTTGTGGCGCGCAGCCCCACACGCGGGTACGGTACACGTCGAAGTCCACCCATTCCACCTCGCCGCCGCTGAAGGCGACGTCCTCATAGGTATTGTCGGTGGGGTCCACATCGCCGGTCAGGGGAGCGATGGTGACGGTGTTGGTGTACCAGCGCAGTGGCGTGCCGGGGGTGTCCAGGTTGGCGTTGAACTCGATGTTGCCCGAATCGCCCGGATTCAGCTCTGAGAAGCGCCAGGCCAGCACGTCGTCGGTGAGCGATTGTTCCGCCAGGCGATTCCGGTCGAAGTTCAGGTTCCACCAGCCGTCCCAGCTTGTGTCGGCGGGCAGTGTGTCGGTGATCCAGACATCGGAGACGGTCTCGTCGCCCAGGTTGTAGAAGAAGATGCGGTAGCCCAACTGCCCGTCCCCGTTCCACCAGTGCTCTTTGGTCACGCGCAGGTTCGGACCGTGGTCGAAGACTTGCAGTGTGACGCAGTCTGTGTTGTTGGGGGTGTAGTTATCCGTCTCGGCGCCGGCGATGGTGATGCAGTTGGTGAGGAAGGTCCCCGGCGTGACGCTGTCGTCAATGTCCACGCTGAAGTCGAACCCAAAACCGTCGGCGACTGGCGTATCCCCGATGTTCCAGGCAACAATTTCATCGCTGGCTACGTCGGGTGGGAAATTGTACCCGTCGTGCCGCCGCGCGCTGTTGGGACGGTAGGTGGTCCCGGCAGGCAACGTGTCGGTCAGCCAGGCGTTGTGCATGAGCATGTTGCCGCCGTTCCACTGATTGGCGCCATAGTTGATCCACCCGCCGGGCACGAGTACCCCGCCATTGTGCCACTTATCGGTGTTGAGATCGTACCGCGGGTTGCTCGTGCGCGCGTCTTCGTTGAGGCGCTCGTTGTTGTCGGGCTGCGCGTCGCCGGGTGTGGTCACGATGACGTGGTTGCTTAACTGCATCTCTTCCGGCGCATTGGGATCAACCCGCAAGCGCAGGTAGATGGTCTGGCAATAATTACCCGGCAGACCGGGCGCGTAAAGGACAAATTGCCCGCCGGTAGTGATCACCTCGGTCCAGAATCCCCACGGCCAGTCGGCGCTCCAACTGACCACGGTGGTCGAGACGGGCAGGGTGTCGGTTAGCCAGACCGGGCCGAAGTTCGCCCCGTAGTCGCTGCACCAACCGATGTGATAGCGGAACTCCTGGCCTGGAGCGGGGTCGCCGGGATCGGGCCATTTGTCCACGTTCACGCCCACGGCGCTGTCCCGCACATCTACAGCGCCGCTGCAAGAGCCGTTGTTGCTGGCATTGGTGTCGCCGGGTGTGCTTGTCGAAATTGTGGCGCAGTTGTTGTTGAGAGCGCCGTCGCCGGTAGGCATATCGGCGGCGACATCCAGCGTGACGGCGAAGACGCCCCAGTTGTCGCCGTTGCCGGGGACGGGAAGATCGCCGATGTGCCAGGTAATGACGCCATTCGCGCCGATGTCGGGCGTCAGGCCGCTCGTGTCGCCGGCGTAGGTGGTGGAGACGGGCAGCGTGTCCACGATGATCGTGTCGGCAGCGACGGCGCTGCCGTCATTCCAGTAGACGATGCTATACACGATTTTACCGCCGGGCCGCGCGAAGCCGCCGGGATTCCACTTCGATACGCCCACTTCAGCGAAAGGCAATTCATATTGGTTGATGATCCAGGCCTGCTCAGGGCTAAGGTATGAGATATTGATGCTATCTCCGGCTTGCAAATCACCATCACCTGAAACTGTCTGGAGTTGATTTACCCTGAAGGCATAGAATCCTGAAGCATCGGAGGGCACGAACCCTTCGCTATATCGGTTACCGTCTCGGTACACGCCGAAATGCAGTAAGGTGTTGGCCGGGCCATAACCCGTGACCAGGTCGGTGTCGGCATCGGCGGTGACGCTCAGGGCCGGGATAACCGTCGTTTGGCTGAATCCCGCCGCCGATTGTACCTGCAGACGGTCGCCAACCTCAAGGGTCTGCCCAATGGCTCCGACATCGAAACCCTCTGTACCGCCGACGGGGTGAGTGGAATTGCCCGTCGTCTGGGCTTTGATATTGCCAGTGCTGTCATAGAGGGTGATGGTGTAAGGCGTTTCGGGTGGAGTCACCGTCGCCCAGATAAAATTGCCGGGCAGCCAGGCACCAAAGCCATCTGTTTTTCGTGTGATGCGTTCGATATAGTCATTGGGGGTACGGTGGCTGACCTCATAATCCATGTCGTAGTCTACATCGAAGCCGAGAGGGGTGCCGGTGAAAGCGCCGGTTGCAGTGGTTGTGGTGGCCAGGATATTGAACTCGCCACCGAGAGGATACAGATATGACTCACTGGTACCTAATTGTCCCCACAGTTCGACACGTTCTGTGGGTGTGATTACCGTGCCGGTGAATCGGTCGGCCCCCAGATCGGCTTCCACCGTCATCGTCATCACCTGCACCACCCCCTGCCAGGTGTAGCCTTCGCTTTCAACGGTGACTACGTCGCCGGGGACGATGTCGGGCAGGCCATCGGCTGTGCCAAAATCGTACCAGCCATACCAGCCTGCGCCTTTGGAGTAGATGTGCGTTGTATCGTCATGAGCACTGTACAGCGTGAGTGTGATCAACCGCCCTGCGGACGGGGGGCCAGGCGGTGAAATGCTGAAGCCAGAGACTTCGTTATAAGTCTGGTTGACTTCAACGGAAGGGGCACGGTTCCACGTGTTGAGATCATCGCCCTCGGCGTCGGCCACGAAGACGCCGAACCACTGGCCGGGCATGATGTCGCCAACCGTGCCGAATTCCAGGGTGTACACGCCGGTGGTATCGGCAACGGTGCTTGCCTGCGTCTCGCGCCAGCCCAGCGGTGTCAAGACGCCGTTCAATGCTCTCCCGCGGACGGTGGCCCCGGCTTCGGCTAAACCGGTGACGCGGTCGTTAGCCACGTCCACATTGACGCTCAATGCGTCCACTGTGCGGCTCAGCACCGTCCCACCCTCAATTTCGACGACGACGTAATCGCTCTCCAGGACATCGGCGGGCACAGACCACCGGTACCAACCGCTCCCATCGGCCGTCAGATTTGCACTGGCTTTCTCCGTCGTGTCCGAGAAATGAAGCGTTACCGTTACCGCTGCGCCGGGCGCGGTATAGCCTACCACGAGGTTGAAAGGCCACGGACGTACGAGCAGGCCGGCATCTGGTCTGACGTGCCGGTGCACCTCAACGCCGTTATCCACGTAGGCCACCGTCGGCTCTTCCCAAATAACCAGGTCCAACATGCCACTAAAGTCGGCGCTGAAGTTGCCGGCGCCATCGGTGCTGACCGTCTGGCTATAGGAGGTCAGCGCCGGCTCACCTTCTGGCGCGTAGACGGTGACGCTGATAGGAAAGCCGCTGCCACCGATCGCACCGGAGACCACGTCGTTCACCACGTCCACCTGCCCGGTGATAGCGCGCAGGGTGACGCTGACAGCCAGCACACCTTCATGATAAATTTCCACCACATCGCCATCGTCCAGACCGGGGCGGTTGCCGTTTGCGTCGTACAACGTGGTCCAGAAGAAGCCGAGGGTATTCGCGTGAGTTGCGCCCATCTGCGCTCCATTCACCGTCACAGTAACGGTTTCGCCCGCGCCGACGCTACCCCATACGCGGTTGCTATCCATGCAGATGGCCAGATTGGCAGCGCTGGGCATGGGCGGGGCGAGCGGGAACGCCTCGGCATGGTTATCCCCAATGGATTGCAGCACGTCATAACCATACGTTGAGAACGTCGTCGGTTGATTTTGGGGAGGCCGCCCCTCCAGGATTGCGGCCGGCATGGCCCGTGACACCGGTGTGGCGTTGGCCATGGGATGGGAAGGACCGGCGTTCGTAGATACAGGTAAGCGCTGCGGGATAAGAGATTGGGCGTTCTGTGCAGGGGAAAAGTCACTTTGAGGTGAGACTGTGACGTTGTCCTCGAACTGTGCCGGGCTGGTGGTACCCGGCGTTGTCTGAGTATCTGTCAGCGAATGTCCGCTGCTTTTCTGGGCTGAGGCATGCAACATCGCTAATGTCATGATCAACAAGGCTGTGCCTAGCCCCAACACGAGGAAAAAGAGAAAATGTTTGTGTTTCACGGTTGAGCCTCCTTTCGGTTACGTAGCCGTTAGTCTTGAGCCGGCCATTTGTGGCGCAAATAATCAACTCGCGCTACAATATCCTGGCACACACAAACACTGCCCGCGCGACAAGGGCAGTCTGTCCAGAATGGCCGATGATCTATATATTATTTTTTATAGAGAATGGGGTATCTAGAGATAGCAAAAGTTGGTGCGATACAAGAGTTGTGAGGCAGGGTTTAATATGGCTATGCTGGTGTAGTGTGTGTAGCTATTATCGTTTTTGTACCTTCTTTTTGTCAAAATTTTGGAGTCTACCTCAATTGTAGTCCAGACTTAGAAAAAAGCAATACCCGTTTAGACGGTCACGTTATATAATAACAAGTATGAATACAGATTTACCAGCAGCAAAAACGTTCCAACGTTCAAACAAATCTTCATGGGAGGCGCAGAATGACAAACCTTAAAGGAAATCCATTTTTAATTCCCCCGCCACAAGGCGCGGCGCTTGAACGTGACTGGCACACGGGCGCATGGCCCGCCCGCTGGATCGCGCACCCGGAAGCGGCGAACCTGCCAAGCGTGGTCGCTTACAAACGACAGTTCACCGTAGCCGAGGACGTCACGATCAGCATCCACGTCTCTGCCGACGAGCGGTACGCCCTCTACCTTGACGGTGTGTGCATCGGGCGCGGGCCGGAGCGCGGCGACCGCTATCATTGGTTCTTCGAGACGTACACACTGCGTCTGTCTGTGGGTGAACATTGCCTGGTGGCGCTGGTGTGGGCGCTGGGCGAGCACGCACCGCTGGCACAGTTCAGCGTGCGGCCGGGGTTCATCCTCGCTCCCGACGATCCTGAATGGACGCTGCCCCTCGCTACCGGCGTCGCTTCCTGGGAGACCAAACGCCTGGACGGGCTGACATTCTTCAAGAACCACCTCGGCTTTGGCGTCGGCGACAACATCGAGATTGACGGCGCGCGTTTTGCCTGGGGCTTCGAGCACGGTGCAGGCGACGGCTGGATCACGCCACATATTGGCGATGAGGGCATCAGCATGGGGGGCTTTGATCAGCACGGCACACTGAGCGCGGCGCATCATCTCGCGCCGGCTATGTTGCCGGCAATGTACCGTGCCCCCTGGCGTAAAGGCGTCGTGCGGCATATCGCTCAGGTAGCCCATGATGCTGATCTGGTGAGCATGCCTATCCGCCACGCTGACGATCTACCGGATGAGCATGGGGCCTGGGAAGGCCTGCTGCATGGTATCGCGCCTCTGACGGTTCCCCCTCATACGCATCGCCACGTCCTCATTGACCTCGAAGACTACGTATGCGCTTATACCCACCTTGTCACCACGGGCGGCGTTGGTGCGGCGGTGCGCGTTGGCTGGGCCGAGTCGCTTTACGAAGATGCCCTCAACGCCTGGTGGGACATCTTCCACTCCCATAAAGGCAACCGTGATGCCGTCGAAGGCAAATACTACTGTGGTGAAGGCGATATCTTCCGCCCCGACGGCGGCGCACGGCGTGTCTTTGAGAACCTCTGGTGGAAGGCCGGGCGTTATATCGAAGTCCTGGTGGCCACGGCGGATGAGCCATTGGTCATTGAGTCCCTTGATTTTCTGGAGACACGCTATCCACTGGAACCGTTGGCCACATTTCACACCGACGACCCCCGTTTTGCGCGTATCTGGCCGATTATGGTACGCGCGCTGCAAATGTGCTCGCACGAAACGTTTATGGATTGCCCCTACTACGAACAGTTGATGTACGTGGGCGACACACGCCTCGAAACCCTGGTCACATACTGTCTTACCCGCGATGACCGCCTGCCGCGCAAGGCCATCCTGATGTTCGATGTGTCGCGTTTCCCTGATGGGCTGACGCAATCGCGCTATCCCTGCCGCAGTACTCAGATCATTCCGCCGTTTTCGCTGTGGTGGTGTGGCATGGTCTACGATTACGCGCTCTGGCGCGACGATCTCGATTTCGTCCGCGCGCGGATGCCCGGCGTGCGCGCTGTGGTAGATGCATTCCTCTCTTACCGCAACGCCGCCGGCCTTGTGGAAGCGCCGCCCGGCTGGAACTACGTGGATTGGACGACCGACCCGGCCTGGCATCGCGGCGTCCCGCCTGATGGCGAGGGCGGCGTCAACGGCATCCTCAACTGGCACTTCGCGCTCACACTCACCTGCGTCGCGACGCTGGAGGCGTGGCTTGGCGAATCCGAAAACGCGGCGCGGATGCGGCGTTACGCGGCGGATGTCGCGCGGGCGACCACGGCGGCTTTTTGGGATGCAAAGCGTGGCCTGTTCGCCGATGATCTGGCGCACAAGCATTTCTCCGAGCATGCGCAATGCCTGGCGTTGCTTAGCGGGCTGGTGGACGCGGATAAGCGGGACCGCGTCGCCGAAGGTCTACTTGCGGCAGACGATCTCACGCGCACGACGATTTACTTCAGCCACTACCTCTTCGAGACGTATCGGCTGTTGGGCCGTGTGGACAGCCTCTTTGCGCGTCTGGGGGAGTGGTTTGAACTGGCCGATTTGGGCTTCAAGACCACGCGCGAACACCCTGAACCGACACGCTCCGACTGTCACGCCTGGGGCACGCATCCTATCTATCACAGCTACGCGACCATCCTCGGCATTCGACCGGGTGCTCCCGGTTTCCGGGAAGTCGTCGTCCAGCCGATGCTGGGGCCGCTCACAGTGGTCAAGGCCACGTTGCCCCATCCACAGGGCGAAATCGTTGTAGACTTGACCCAACCCGAACCCGGCGTCCTGAACGGCACCCTCACCCTCCCACCTGGCGTCACCGGCAAACTGATCCTCGGCGACACCGTTTACCCGCTGTGTGGAGGTCTACAGGACATCTCAGTAGTTTGTCAACGGACATCTCAGTAGTTTGTCAACGGATTAAACGGATTTGAACGGATTTTTTTTCTCGACTTTCGACTGTTCCTTTCGACATTGGACTAACGACTACCCGACTACCCGACTACCCGACTACCCGACTACCTGACTACCCGACTACCCGACTAACGACTACCTGACTAACGACTACCCGACTACCTGACTACCCGACTACCCGACTACCCGACTACCCGACTACCCGACTACCTGACTACCCGACTACCCGACTACCCGACTATCCGACTAAAGGGGGCTAAACGATGCTGAAATTATCATTTACGACTCTGGGTTGTCCCACCTGGACATTGCGCCAGATTGCGGAGAACGCGGCGGCGATGGGCTACGATGCGGTGGACTTTCGCGGCTTACAAAGCGCGCTGGACATCACGACGACGCCGGAGTTTACGACCGACCTGGCGGCAACCAAACGCCTGTTTGCCGATCTCGGCGTCGCCATCTCCGGCATTGCCACATCGGCGCGCTACGCCACTGCCGATCCCCTGGAGCGCGAGAAGCAGTTCGATGAAACCCGCCGCAACATGGAGCTGGCGGCCAAACTTGAGGCGCCTCTGTTGCGCGTCTTCGGCGGGCGCGTGCCGGAGGGATATACGGTGGATTCGATCATGCCTGCGTTAGTAGAAAACTTGCGCACCATCGGCGACGAGGCGGAAACCTTCGGGGTGACGCTGGCGCTGGAAACCCACGACGACTGGACCGACTCGGCGGTCTTTGCGCGGCTGATGCGCGAGGTGAACCATCCCCGTGTGCGGGTGCTGTGGGACTTGCACCATCCTTTCCGCACCAACGGCGAACCGCCGGACGTGACCTACGCCAACCTCGCGCCGTACACCGTAAGCATTCACGTGAAGGATTCCATGCCCAAAGCCGATGGTGGCTATCAATATGTCCTGCTCGGCGAGGGCGATGTGCCCCTCAAGCGGATGCTCGATCTGCTTGTGAGCGGCGGCTACGATGGCTACGCCATCCTCGAATGGGAGAAACGCTGGATTCCGACCTTGCCGGAGCCGGAAATTGTCTTCCCGCAGTACGTCGCTCAAATGCGTGCGTGGTTGGCATAGACGGTCGGAATGGCGCATACGTTGCGTATCGGTGTGGCGATAGACTCGAATGACCCTTACTGGGCGCAGGTAAGGGAAGCGGCTTACGCCAGGGCCCAGACTCTATCCCTCGACCTCGTTTCCATCAACCTTGTGGATTATCCAGAAACACTTGCGGAGGACGAGCAGATTGCCTTGCTGGAGGAATTGCTGGCCCTGGAGCTGGATGCTCTCATCGCCTGGGCGTTGCCGGAAGACTTGACCTATCGTCTTTTGCAACTCGGCATGCCCCTGGTTTTGCTGAGCGAGACGGAGGCGCATCATCCCCTTCTGACATCCCCTTGGGGTCTGGATGAGGCTGTGCAGATGGGAGGTCGCTATCTTGCCGCAAAACTGTCCGGGCAGGAAAAAACGCCGGTCCTGGTCATCGGCACTGTGGGCCATATCGGACGACGCTATGATGGCGCGCGCTGGATCGCGGGGATTCGTGAGATTTTTCGGGATTGTCCTGGGGTGAGCATCGCGCATATCCCCTGTCCGTGGCAGGATGAATACGAGCCGGCTTACAGGCAGGTTTACAGAATGATGTCCCAGCTTGAAGGGACGATTGTCGCGCTCCTGGGGCTGTCCGACGTTTTGGCCCTGGCCGGACGCGATGCCGGCGGCGCGTTGGGGCGGTTGGACCGCAACGCGCTGATCGTGGGCATCGGTGCATCTCCGTCGGCCCTGGCGGCCGTTGCCGCCGGCGAGATGAGTGCAACGGTGGAAATCCGCGCCGATGAATTGGGCAAACAGGCCGTCGAGCTGGCTTACCGGGCGGTGCAGGGACAACCCTTGCCCGCGCATTTCGCATACGAGGTCAGGCTGGTCACACCCGAAAATGTAGCCGAAGTCGCGGCTCAAAAGTTGACCGCCATGGCCAATTTGTACGGCAACATGATGGGCTCCAGGCGTCAACAACAACAGCAGCTTCTGACACAGTTGGAAACCAGCCTTGAAATCAGCCGGCGGGTGGGGTCGCTTCTCACTTACCGGCAACTATCCCACGAAATTGCCAACTTGATTCGCGCCAACTATGGGTATGATCGCGTCCAAATCTTCCGTTGGCTGGAACAAGAACAGCTCCTGGTGTTGGACCGGCCTGACCGGGACGGAATGAGCCTCCCCCTGGCCGGGTCTGGCGTTTTAGGGCAGGCGTTGATGCGCAACGAACCTATCTTTATCCCCGATACCCATCACAGCCCGCGTTTTCTGCCCGATTCCCATTGGCCGGATACCCGCGCGCGCGTCGTCTTGCCCATCCGCCTGGGCGGCAAAGTCTGGGGGGTGCTGGACTTGCATAGCCAGAAGACGGCCGTGCGCACCCGTCAAGAACTGGTGGGATTACAATCTCTGGCCGACCAGTTGGGCACGGCGTTGAGCAATGCCGCGCTCTACGAAGAGGCTTTGCAAGCGCGCACGGCTGCCGAAAAGGCCGACCAGCTCAAAACGCGCCTGCTGGCGAATGTGAGCCACGAGCTGCGCACGCCGCTTAACACGATTTTGGGCTTCACCAGGTCCGTGCTTGCCTCCGTTGCGCCCGGTACGGGCACACTTTCTGGGGATGTGTTGAACGACCTTCAGCACATTTACCACAGCGCCGAGCACTTGTTGCGCGTGATCAACGATTTGCTGGACCTGTCGCGGGCCGAAATTGATGAGCTGGATCTCCATCTGGAGTTTATCGAGCCTCGCGCGTTTCTGGAAGATGTGTTTCACAGCATCGCCGATACGGTCGCCTCTCCCGGCACCGTGGCATGGCGCCTGCAACTTCCTGAGCGTTTGCCCATCATTCAAGTTGATCCGGTGCGTTTGCGCCAGATTCTCTTGAACCTGTTGAGCAATTCGCAAAAGTTCACCGAGAGGGGGCAGATTGTTCTCGGCGCAGAAGTGCTGCCTCCCCATCTGCATATATGGGTTCAGGATACGGGGATTGGCATCCCGGCGGATTGGCAACAGCGCATCTTTGAACCTTTCGCCACGGCGGAGCACATACGGCGGCGCAAGGAAGGGATTGGATTGGGGCTGTCCATCACCCGACGGTTGGTCGCGCTGCATCGCGGCTCGATGACGCTGGAGAGCCAGGAAGGCCAGGGAAGCACCTTCCACATCTACCTGCCACTGCCGAGTCTGAGCCAACAACCGGTACCCTCCGTGTCGGCAGCCGTCGAGCCGGTACTGTTGTTGATTTCATCGCCGGGGCAGCCGGCGGAGGAAATCGTCACCTTTAGCCAGCGGCAGGGATTGGAGATCCGGCGCGTGCAGGCAGGCGAATTGAGCGAGGATGAATTGGCGCAGATGCGCCCGGCCGTGTTGGCCTGGGACCTGGCGAGCGCCGGCCCGGCCGATTGGGGAATCATTCAGCAACTGCGCCGGTATCCGCAATTATGTCAGGTGCCTTTTGTTCTCTACGGGCAGGCGCAGGGTGGAGAACCCGACCTGACGCTGGGGATGACGAATATCGTCACCAAGCCGGTGCGTGGTGAGACATTGATCGAGGTGATCAATGCTCTGTGTCCTGTGGCCCTTCACGGTCCCATCCTCATCGTGGATGATGATCCGCAGGCGTGTAGCCTTTATCGGGAGATTGTGGAGAAAGGGCTGCCCGACTATCCCGTTCGTACCGCTGGTGATGGCATGGCGGCCCTGGCGTGCATGGCCGAAGAAGTCCCCTGTCTGGTGATTCTGGACTTGATGATGCCGGAAGTGGATGGATTTGAAGTGCTCGAACGGATGCGGGCTGCTCCTGCGACCCGGCGCGTTCCGGTTCTGGTGCTCAGCGGACGGATGCTTACTCTGGAGGACATCAAGCGGCTGGAGAAGCATGCGTTGGTCACCGTGCAGAGCAAGGACATCCTTTCTGAGGTGGAGACCACCGCGACGTTGCAGCGTCTTCTCTCGGCCACCGATGCACTTCCGCCGTACACCAGCGCGCTGGTGAAACGTATCCTCGCCTATTTCCATCAAAACTATGATCGCCCCATCTCGCGCCGGGAGGTAGCGGAGGCTGTGGGCGTGAGCGAAAATTACCTGACGCGCATCTTCGGGCGGGAACTGGGGCTTTCGCCCTGGGATTACTTGAACCGCTATCGAGTTAAACAGGCCAGGGAATTGTTGTTGCGCACCAATGACAGCATTGCTGTCGTAGCCTTGAAGGTAGGATTCGAGGATCCGGCCTATTTCAGTCGTGTGTTTCGTAAACAAGTCGGAGTATCCCCTAGTCTGTTCCGCCAAAAAGCCACCTGAGATGGACTGTAGACAGTAGACGGAGCAAATCCTATCTCCCATCTATTTATCTTTTTATCCAAGAGGACGGTGTTATTTTCCAAGTGCCCGTCCTCTTTTTTCGCTATAATGAATGTATTGTACAAGAACTCATTTTTACCAACGACTGAATAAAGAGTTTTGCCAGCGGTTAAGTGCCCACAAGGGTATTCGGACTGGGAATTGGGCGATATCCGATCCCCAATGCCGAATCCCCCATTGCTATTCTCGAAGGAGGTGACTCATTACAAAAATCAAGAATAACCATTTGACGGCCGGATCAAAGCACTAAAGACTATCAGATTATTCCAAGGAGGATTGACATGAAGGACATATTTAGCCGACGGGATTTCTTGCGCGCTACCGCCGTAGCTGCGGCGGGTGGGTTCCTTGTGGGATGCGGCGTCGGTCCTAAGACCACACCCACCGTGGCGGCAACAACGGCGGCGCCGGCAGCGGCTACCGAGGCCGCAACTGAGGCTGCGACCAAAGTGCCGTCCAAGCTCGCGGGAATTGGCGAAGGAGTCAAGATCGTTTTCTTCCCCGGTGGGCCTCCGGGTTGTCCCTTTGGCACCGTGGTTTACAACGGGGCCGTAGCTGCCGCAGCGGATACCGGCGCCGAGGTCTCCTATATGTTCTCGGACTGGAACACCGAGAAGATGGTCACCCAGTTCAAGGAGGCTATGGCGACCAACCCCGATGGTATTGCTGTGATGGGCCATCCTGGTGACGATGCTTTTGAGGGGCCGATTGATGAGGCTTTCAGCAAGGGCATCATCGTCACCAGCCAGAACACGACCCTGCCCCGCATCGAGGCCAAATACAAGGGCATGGGGTTCGGCTATGTGGGCCAGGAACTCTATGAATCCGGCTTTTTGCTGGGACAGGAAGCCGTCAAACGCTCGGGGTTAGGCCCCGGCACCAAGGCGATGGTGTGGGGGTTGTTGTCACAGCCAACCCGTGGCCTGCGGACCAAGGGGGTCATTGACGCGCTGGAGAAGGCCGGTTTCAAGGTGGATTACCTGGAAATTGACGATGCCACGAATGCCGACCCGGCTGCCGGGACCGCGATATTCAGCGGCTACGTCTCGGCCAACCCCGATGTCAAGCTGGTCTGCACCGATCACGGCGGGCTTACCTCGACCCTGGAGACATACCTGACGGCGGCGGGGAAAGGGCCGGACGATATTTACGGCATTGGCTTCGATCTCTCCGCGGCCACCGTGGCGGCCATCCGCGGCGGGTGGACCGACCTGGTTCTTGACCAACAGCCTTTCTTGCAGGGATACCTGCCCATCGTGCAGATCTGCCTGACCAAGAAATTCCTGTTCTCCGGCCTGCATATTGATACCGGCTCCGGTTTTGCCCACAAGGACAACATTGACAAACTGGCGCCGCTGGCGGAAAAGCAAATCCGCTAATCCTGCCTGCGTGTTGTTGGAAATTTAGGAGGGGCAAACGGTATAGCGTCGTTGGCGTCTATGCCGTTTGCCCTTATAATTAAGGTGCAATTTCTACCGCTCCAACGTTCAAACGATTTCCAGGGAGAAGGTCAATGGAATACATATTGGAAATGCGAAACATCTCCAAATCCTTTGGGGAAGTTCAGGCGTTGCGCGACGTCAACTTTGCCATCGCCCCCGGCGAAGTCGTAGGATTGCTCGGCGATAACGGCGCCGGAAAATCCACCCTGATCAAAATCGTGACCGGCTACCATCAGCCGGACCCCAACGGTGGCGAGATCTACTTCAAAGGGCGCAAGATCGAGGGCCTTTCCGTTTCTGAAGCCCGTAGACTCGGCATCGAAACCGTCTATCAGGAGCGCGCCCTGGCCGACCTGCAAACCCTGTGGCGCAATATCTTCATGGGCCGTGAAGTGACGAAATTCCTCGGCTTCATTGATGTCAAGAAGATGAGGCAGGAAACCGAAAAATTGATGCTCGGCTCGATGGGGTTCACCTCATCGGCCGTCGCCGCCGACTCGGTGGTCAAAACCTTTTCGGGCGGTGAAAAACAGGGGGTAGCGATTGTGCGCGCTCTCTATTTTGATGCGGAATTGATCATTCTGGACGAGCCGACGATGGGCTTGTCCTTGTCGGAGACGAAAAAACTGTTGGAGTTTGTGCGCGGTATCAAAGAGGCCGGTAAATCGTGCATCTTCATTGACCATAATGTGTTCCACGTGTATTCGGTGGCCGACCGCGTTGTGGTGTTGGATCGGGGGACGGTCGCGGGCGAGTTTTTGACCAAAGACATCACCCTGGAACAACTGATGGACAAGATGTATCGGGTGGCCCAGACCGGGCATCTGGAATGACATTTTGAACCACAGAGAACACAGAGAGCAAATTTGTTTAAGGAGACAAAATGACCGCTACAGCCAGTCAAACCGAAGCCTCCATTCCTAAACCTTTGTGGCGCAGCCGCCTCGGCAAGGTCGCCCGACAGTACGGGTTGCAAATCGGCATTACATGCGTTCTGCTGGTCATCTGGGGCCTCTTTGTCATGGGCGCGCCGGAGACGTTCTTGCAGTCCAATATCTACGCGGCCTATATGTCCACCATTCCTTTCTTTGCCGTTATCGCCTTACCCCTTACGATGATCGTCATTGCCGGCGAAATGGATCTGTCGTTTCCCTCCGTGATGGGGGTGGGGATGGTGGCGTTCACCAATGTCTGGCTGCTCACCGATCAAGTCGGGTTGGCCTTCATCGCCAGCCTGCTCGCCGGCGCTGTGGTGGGCTTCCTCAACGGTGTCATCGTGGTCAAGCTGAAAATCCCCTCGCTGGTGGCGACGGTGGGCACGCAGTTCTTCTGGCGGGGCTTCGTCCTCGTTGTGACCAATGCGGGCGGCGTCTCGCTGGTGCCGATCAAGCAGCACCCGCTGCGTCAGGCTTTGGTAGGCAGGATCGGGGGGTACCTGCCGGCGCAGATGATCTGGGCGATTGTGGTGGCCGTTCTCGTATGGGTCTTCTTGAATCGCCATAAATTCGGCGCCCATGTCTATCTCATCGGTGACAATGTGGAGAGCGCCAGACTGATGGGTGTCAATGTGGATCGGACCCGCATGATTAACTTTGCCATTCTGGGTATGGCGGCGGCATTCGGGGGGGTCCTTTCCAGTTTTGAACAGTCTTACTTCTGGGTGTCTTTGGGGGATGGCTATCTGTTGAAGACGATGGCTTCTGTTTTCCTGGGTGGCACCTCGGTCTACGGTGGCGTGGGGACGGTATACGGGACATTTATCGGGTGTCTGATCATCGGCGCCATCGAAGCTGGCATTGTTGCCGTCGGTAAGGTTGAAATCTTTGGCCTCGTCATCAAATTGTCGGGTTTCTGGACGCAGTTGATCTATGGTTTGATTATTGTTATCTCCGTATCTCTGCAAAATATCCTTAGCAGAAGATTAGCGCGTTGACGGTATTGGATGGGTTGTTAAAGCGTTGAGAAACCATATCACTCATGGAGACCATTCTCAGGGGCAGGAAAAGCACTGTCCATATCGCACCTGATGGCCCTACGGTGCTCATCGCCAGGCGGACTAACCGCACGGTGCGCCGGCGGGCGGCAGGCGAACCGATGGCGAGCTACATCGAGATCGCCCGAAACGAGGCCCTGGCTCAAGTTGCTGCCGGGGCCGATGTCATCAATATTCGTGTAGACACCCCTGACCTGGATCAGGTCACAGTGTTGCCCCGGCTGCTTGATGCGGTTCAGGAAACCGTCGAAGTCCCCCTCAGCATCGAAACCCGGCACCCCGGCGCATTGGCTGCGGCACTTGCCGTTTGTCACGGCAAACCGTTGGTCAACGCCGTTAACGGCAGCGAAGCCTCTCTGAATGAGTTGTTGCCTCTGGTTGTCAAACACGAGGCCGTCATCATCGGCTGTTGCATGGATGAGGAAGGTATCCCCGCCGACCCTTACAGGCGATTAGAAATTGCCACCCGCATCGTGACCCACGCCGAAGCTCTGGGCATCCCCGGTGAAGATGTTCTGATTAACTGCCTCATGCAGACCGTTGAAATGAATTCCCACGCTGCATTGGTGACGCTGGAGACGATTCGCCTGGTCAGGGACGAATTAGGGTGTAACATGACCCTCGATGTCAGCGGTGTTTCTTCCGAATTGCCGAACCGCGTGGCGCTCTATCAGGCATTCTTGCCCGTCGTGGTGGCCGAAGGCGTCAATGCGCCTATCGTGGATGTCGCGCGCGACAGGCAGACGATCCTGGCGTTGGATGTGCTCCTGGGGCGGGATGAGTCGGCGACACGCTACATCAAATATTATCACTATATTCGCAGCGGCATGCGGAGCTTGATTGATTGGGAACTGGTAGGATAAACCTTGAAATCCAGGAAATCTCGTTGACATTTTTGGAACGAGGAGGAAACAAACGATGTCTCGCAAACTATCCCATAAAAACCCGACGAATTTGAAGACTTTCTACTATGGTGCACCGTACTATCCCGAACACTGGGACGCCGCCACCCGCGAGAAGGACCCGGAGCGCATGGCCGAGGCGGGTTTCAACGTGGTGCGTATGGCCGAATTTGCCTGGGATTTGATGGAGCCGCGTGAGGGCGAGTTTGATTTCAGCCTGTTCGACGAGACGATCGCCCGGCTCGGTGAGAAGGGCATTGCGACGATCCTTTGCACGCCCACGGCGACGCCGCCACGCTGGCTTACGCGCGCACATCCCGACGTGTTGCGTGTCAATGCGGACGGCGTGACGATGCAACACGGTTCGCGGCAGCACGCCTGTCCGAGCAGTCCGGTTTTCCGTGCGTACAGCCGCGCAATCACCCGTGCGATGGCGGAACACTTTGCGGATAATCCGCACGTCGTCGGTTGGCAAACCGACAACGAGTTGAACTGCCACTTCAGCGAGTGTCACTGCGAGAATTGCCAGGTTGCATTCCGCGAGTTCCTGCGCGAAAAGTATCACGATGACATCGCTGCCCTCAATGCTGGCTGGGGCACGGCGTTCTGGGCGCTCACTTACAGCAGCTTCGACGAAATCCAGACGCCCAAAAACGGCAAGCCCGCCTACGCCAATCCTGCGCACCTGCTGGACTATGCGCGTTTCATCTCGTGGAATATCACTCGTTTCCAGCACGAACAGGTGGAAATCCTGCGCGCGGCGAATTCACAGTGGTTCATCACGCACAACGGCACCTTCCGCCACATTGACTATCGCGGCGAATTCACTCAAGACCTGGATTTCTTGGGTTACGATGTCTACCCCTTCTTTGATTCCGATCCGACGCATCGGCCCTTCAGTCAGGCGTTCAACCTGGATCACGCCCGCGCGTGGTCGGGCAACTTTATGATCCCTGAACAGCAGTCGGGGCCGGGCGGGCAGGGGAACTATTTCCACGACAATCCCGAACCGGAAGAAATCCGGCGGATGGCATACACGTCCATCGCCCACGGCGCGGACAGCCTGCTCTTCTTCCGCTGGCGGACGTGCCGCTTCGGTGCAGAGGAGTACTGGTGCGGCATCCTCGATCACGACAATATCCCGCGCCGCCGCTATGAAGAAATCAAGCAGCTTGGGCAGGAATTGAAGCTCTTGGGGCCGGAGGTGCTCGGTACGCACGTGCGGGTGGATGTGGGGGTGGCCGCTGCCGATATGGATGTGTACGACGCGCACGAGACGCTTTCGTTGGGTCTCCCTTCGCCCTGGCAGATAGCGGCGCTGGTTCACGGTTTCTTCTACAAGCGCGGTTACGCGGTGGGCTGCGTGCATCCTGCGGATGATTTGAGCGGGCTGAAAGCCTACATCATCCCCCACTGGGCGCTTTTCAATCCTGAATGGGTGCCGAACCTGACGCGCTTCGTCGAGAACGGCGGTACGCTTATTGTCGGCGCGCGGACGGCGACGAAGGACTGGAACAACAACGTCATCGCCGAGACGCCGCCGGGGGTGTTGGCGTCCCTGGTGGGTGCGCGGGTCGCCGAATACGGTCGCCAGAACGCGCCTGATAAGCGCCCGCTGGCGATCAACTTCCCCAAGGCGAAGGTCCCCACCGTGCATTGGTACGAACAACTGGATGTATTGCCCGGTGGCGCCGTCATGGCACGCTGGGAAGGGCGCCTGCACCTCGAGCGTAAGCCCGCCGTGATGATGAAGAAGACCGGCGCGGGCGCAGCGTTGTATGTGGGGACGTACTTCACCGAGGAGATTTTGGAGCAGTTACTCCCCGCATTGCAAGAGCGGAATGGCCTCGCCCCGCTGTGGCCGTCTGCGCCGGAGGGTATCCACGTCGTCGTGCGGGAGAACCACGAGAAACGACTGTGGTTCTTCATCAATGACAGCGACGGTTTTGTGTCCTTTGAGAACATCCCGGAGGGCGAGGACCTGGCCAAACCGCGCATCACCGGCAAGTTCTATCTGATGCGAAACGAGGTCGCGGTGGTGAAGCAGCTACGGGTCCCAACGGATTCTAACGGATAGATTTCCGTTTGATCTGTTGAGGCATTTGTTTATATATCCGACCGTTTGTCTTGACGGCGTGCGCGGTGGTGAAACCGACGCCGTAAACTACCTCAAGGAGTGAGCGATGTCTTCACTTTCTCAGCAACGCTTCGGCGTGCACGCTCAAAACTACGTCACCAGCGCGACCCATGCGAAAGGCGCGGATCTGGATCGCCTTCTGGAACTGGCACGGCCGCAGCCCGATTGGGTGGTCCTCGACGTGGCGACGGGTGGGGGGCACACGGCGCTGAAGTTCGCGCCGCACGTCGCGCACGTCGTCGCCAGCGACATCACACCGCAGATGCTCGAGGCGGCGGAAGCGCATATTACCGGCAAAGGCATACGCAACGTCGAGTTTAAGGAAGCGCGCGCGGAAGCCCTGCCCTTCGATAGCAACACTTTTGACCTCGTGACCTGCCGCATCGCACCGCATCACTTCGACGATGTGGCGCAGTTCGTCAAGGAGGCTGCGCGCGTGGTGAAATCGGGCGGGCTGGTGCTCGTGCAGGATCAGGTCATGCCGGAAGAGCCACTCATCGCCGGTTATGTGGAAGCGTTCGAGAAGCTGCGCGATCCGAGTCACAATCACGCCCTCACGGAGACCGAGTGGCGCGCGGCGTTCACGGCTGCCGGGCTGACGCTGGAACACGTCGAGACCCTCACGAAGTCCCACAACTTCGAGGAATGGACGACGACCCAGGCGGTGACGCCGAGCACGAAGGTGTGCCTGGAGGCGTTGGTCGCCGGCGCGCCACATGCCGCCGTCGAATGGCTGCAACCGCGCGATTTCGGGACGCCGGAAGCGACGTTCGTGAATTATCACATCATCCTGGCGGGGAGAAAGAGCGAGTGAGAGAAGCGGCGAATGGGTGAACCAGCGAATGAGCGCGGTGGATGGTGGCGAAGAGGCTTGAGGAGAGTCTTCGATCTTCTAAAAGAGACGGGCCTCGCCTGGTGGCATGACAAAGCTTCGCGGCTGGCTGCGGCTATGGCTTACTACACCATCTTTTCAATAGCGCCGCTGCTGGTCATCATCATTGCCATTATCGGCATGGTTTTTGGCGAGCAGGTTGCCCGTGATGAAATTGCCCATCAGCTTCAAAACCTGGTGGGGCCAGAGGCTACGATGTTGATCCAGACCATGCTGGCTAATTTCAAACATCCGGCCTCGGGCATTGTGACCTCTCTGGTGGGGTTGGGGACGATGTTGTACGGCGCGACCGGGCTTTTTAACTGTGTCCAGGGGGTTCTCAACGCGATCTGGCATGCCCCGCCGCGTCAGGGGAGTGGATTCAGGCATTTTTTCCATCGCCGTTTTCTGCATTTGGTGACGCTTTTGGGTGTGGGGGCGGTGTTGCTGCTGTCATTGCTTGCCGAGATCATCATCACGGCGATTACGCAATACTTTCATCTGCAAAACCTGCCCCAGATGCGCAATTTCATCGTCTCGCTAGGCACCTTGACGGTGCTGTTTGCCATCATCTACAAAATCCTACCCGAGGTGAAAATAGCCTGGCGCGACGTCATCATCGGCGCGGCGGTGACATCGCTGCTGTTCAGCGTTGGAAGATACCTTATCGGCGCGTATATGCGTTGGAGTGACATCGGCTCAGTCTTCGGCGCGGCCGGAGCGCTGGTGATTTTGTTGGTCTGGATTTATTACTCGGCGCAGATTTTCTTGCTGGGCGCCGAGTTTACCCATATTTACGCGCAAAAATTCGGCTCGCTGACAAAAGCATCCCCGTCTCCTGCGGAAGCGACGGTTTCACCGTCTGAAGCACCGCCCGTAGAAACGGCTGTTTCGTCACGCCCTCTCCCGCTTGAGCCTGAAACATCGGCATTGCCGGACACACCTGCTTTGACGGCCTCTCCCCGGATGCAACGCCGTGCCTTTCCCAAGAAGGCCCTTGCCATCACAACGCTGGTGGGGACGGTTGTGGCCTCGGCACTTGGGGCAAACTGGTGGTATCGAAAGCGCAAGGGAAAATCGGATTCGTGATTTGGCTTTTTCCGGTTTTGTACGATAATGGAGAAAGTTTTCTCCATAAACTTAATATTTGAAAGAAGGCATACAAATGAATATCACCAGTGGAAAAGTCGTACACATTCATTACACGCTGACGGACGATGCCGGGGAGCTCCTGGATACCTCCGCCGGTCAGGAACCGCTTGCCTATTTGCACGGCGCCGGCAACCTCATCCCCGGTCTGGAAAACGCGCTCGAAGGCAAAACGGTGGGGGACACATTGACCGTAGTGGTTCCCCCTGAAGAAGGGTATGGCCTGTACAACGCCGATCTTGTAGAGACGGTTTTGCTCTCACAGTTCCCGGATCCTTCGCAGGTTGAGGTGGGGGTGCGCTTCGGCGTGCAGGCCGGCAATGCGATGTATATCGCCACGGTGACGGACATCGAAGGCGACCGGGTGACCTTCGATATGAACCACCCGTTGGCCGGTGTCACCCTGCATTTTGATGTGGCCGTGGTGGGCGTGGAAGACGCCACACCCGAAGAACTGGCGCACGGGCATGTCCACGCGCCCGAGGGACATTAGAGGGACATTAGAGGGAAATCATTCGGGAGACTTTGTCCCGTCGTGCTGTCTGTTGTGCCGCCAAAGCAGCGTCTTTAGGGGTGTGTGGCAGGGCTTTGCCCCGCCACGCATCCCTTTTCCCGGCCTTTAGCCGTATTCAGTATTCGCATTAGACTTCGACGCCGAACACTTTGCGGACGATTAACCCCACCCCAAAACTCAACGCCGCCACGCTCAAGCTCAATCCGGCCATCTCCAGGAAACGCGGCTTGAACGGCTCATCTTTGGCGACGGCAATGTAGTAATTAAAGCCCGCAATGATGGCGACTGCTACCGTCATTGTCACGGCGAGGGCTGCGTAATAGTTCTTCAGCACCAGATAGGGTAAGATGAGCAGTAGCACCGTCACGATGTACGCCGCGCCGGTATAGAGCGAGGCTTTGAGCGGATTCTTCTTTGTCTCCTCGGATTTGGTGGATAAATACTCGGAAGCCGCCATCGAAAGCGCCGCCGCGATGCCTGTAATCGTCCCGCTCAACGCAATCAGGCGCGTATTTTGAAAGGCGAGGGTCAGCCCGGCGAGTGTGCCCGTCAATTCGACCAACGCATCGTTTAGCCCCAGCACCATTGAGCCGGCATAGCGTAGTTTTTCCTCATCGAGCATACCGATCAGCGTCTCCTCGTGCTCATGCTCGGTGCGCATGACGGCCTCGGCCTCGGGAATCCAGGTTTCCAACCGCGCGTATTCGTCCTGTGCGTCGTGTTCGCCACGCTCCAGCAGTTTGATTCCAAACGTGAAGCCGAAAATGCGGCTGATCCAGTAATAGAACCGGATTTTGCCCCACTGCGGTTTGACCTCTTGTTGGGTGTAGTTTTTCCACTGCTGATAGTGTCCCAGCTCATCGGCAGCGATGGCTTCTATCACCCGGCGGTTTTCGGGGGAAGGAAGCGTTTGGGCCAGGCGTTTGTAAATGTGGTGTCCGGTGATCTCGTCGCGTTGATAACGCAATAACTGTTCACGTATTTCTGGAGTGATGGACATAGCGTTTCTCCCTGAGTAAAATGGCAAATGGTGAATGGGGAAGGTTTTAACTGCCTGCTAAAACTGTTGACTCTGTTGACAACTTTTCTCCGGCTTCGAGTTTCTGGCATGTCGGGCAGAGGCCGTAGAAGATCACTTGATAGTGTTTGATCTGATAGCCGGCAGTCTTTTCTGGGGGAAGGGTTAGTTCGGCGAAGTCATGGTGAACGTCTGCCAGCGCATGGCAGCGTATGCAGAAAAGATGATGATGGGCGCTGGCGTTCAGGTCGTAGTGAAGCCCACCTTCGCCATACTCAAAGGTTTCGGATAGCCCGCCCAACGCCACCAGCTCCCGCAGGGTGTTGTAGACCGTCGCACGTGATACATCGGGCATGGTTGCGCTGATTTGCTGGTAGATTTGCTCGGCGGTGGGGTGGGCGTCGCCCTGCGTCAACAAGGCCAGAATGGCCCGGCGCTGCGGCGTCATTTTCCGTCCGTTGCGGCGGAACAATTCGATCAGTGTTTCCAGTGTCGGCATTATTTCTCCTTATGAAGATAGTCTGATAGTCGTTAGTCAGATAGTTGTTAGTCAGATAGTCGTTAGTCAGATAGTTGTTAGTCAGATAGTCGTTAGTCAGATAGTCGTTAGTCAGATAGTCGTTAGTCAGATAGTCAGGTGGTCATTTTCATTATCGGAGTTGTACCACGGGTTCGGTTACACTCCTTTTAGATCGCTTATCAATCCATAATTATTATAAAAGAATAATCATATTTGTCAAGATAAAGTCTTGACAAATTCACTCTCATAGTTTATAATATGTATAAATTGATATTTGATATAGATTAAAAGTTTAGTCAAAAATACGGAGGATTCCTATGGCTGAGACAATTTATGATTTCACGGTAACGACGATTATGGGGCTACCCAAGTCGCTGGCTGATTACAAGGGCAAAGTGCTGTTAATTGTGAACACCGCAAGTAAATGTGGTTTTACACCCCAGTTTGAGGGCCTGCAAGCATTGTATGAGAAGTATCACGATCGGGGGTTTGAAATCCTGGGCTTCCCCTGCAATCAGTTTATGAACCAGGATCCCGGTACCAACGAGGAAATCCAAAACTTCTGTCGGGTGAACTACGGGGTGACATTCCCTATGTTTGCCAAGATTGACGTGAACGGCCCTCATGCCCATCCACTTTACGAATACTTGAAGCAAGCTGCCCCCGGGACGTTGGGACTGAAGGCCATCAAGTGGAACTTCACCAAATTCCTGGTGGATGCGCAAGGGAACGTTGTGAAGCGTTTTGAGCCGAGTGTCGAACCGGCGGATATTGCGCCCGACATCGAAGCGCTCCTTGCATAAGAGGAATATGATGAGAGACCGACAACGACAAATGGCTGTTATTTTGACCCTTGTGGTGACGCTTGTCGTCAATGTGCTGGCGAATAGCCTGCCGCTCAATGGTTTGACGACCGGCGAAATTTCCGATAGTTTTCAGGTCTATTTCGTCCCGGCGGGTTACGTGTTTTCCATCTGGGGCGTGATCTACATCGGCCTGATCGCCTACGCTATCTTTCAGGCGTTGCCCTCGCAGCGCGAGAATCCACGCCTGCGGGCCACCGGTTGGTGGATCGCTCTTGGCGGACTGGCGAACAGTGCCTGGATTTTCCTGTGGCATTACCAGCAATTCCCCCTGACTGTCATTGCGATGCTGGTGTTGCTTGCCACGCTCATCATCACGTACCTGCGCCTGGGAACCGGCCACACGAAAGTCTCCACGGCGGAGACCTGGGCGGTGCGCGTCCCGTTCAGCATCTATCTGGGCTGGATCACGGTGGCGACGGTAGCGAATATCACCGACCTGCTGTACTACTGGAACTGGAACGGTTTCGGGATCGCGCCGGAAGTCTGGATGGGGATTATGCTGGTGGCGGTGTTGGTGATTGCGACGCTGATGGCGTTCACGCGCCGCGACGTGGCCTACGCGCTGGTGCTGTTGTGGGCGCTGGCCGGGATTGGGGTGAAACACGCGGCGGTGGCTGCGGTTGCTATCCCCACCTGGATTGTCTTTGGGTTGGTGGCGTTGACGCTGATCGCGGCGTTCTTTTGGCGTCGCCCGGTGCTGCAACCGGCGAAATAAACGTCTCTATTCTTTTGGTTGTGAAACGTGAGGCTCTTGCGATAAGAGGCTCACGTTTTTTATTGGGGTGCATTTCAACGTGGAGGAAAAGCCGGGTAAATCTTTGATTTGACCGCAGAGTTCGCCGAGAGCGCGGAGCAATTTTTGATAACAATGTATCCTTTTTATTGTCGGCATTTGCGCTTCTGGTGTACTTGTGATAAAGTTATTCCTGCCCAAAGGGCGGCAACAGCAGGAGCATCCCGAAAGCGTCTGCCGCTATTTTCGAGGGAGGAACAAAATGGCTTACATGGTGATGGTCGTTGCTGATGATGTGGATCAATTGAACGCCATATTGGAGGCGTGGAAGGACATTCACATTGACGATGTCGTGTTCGTGGATAGCACGTGCTTTCATCGCGCTGCTTTGAAAAGCCGCCATATTCCTATGCGGTTTATGTTTGAGACGTTGGGTGGCCGCCAGCAATGCTCGGTGACGATGTTCGGTATCGTCGCCGACGAAAATATCGTGCAGCAGTGTCTTGCGCAGGCCGAAACGGTGCTCGGCGATCTCGACACGGCAACGAACGCGCTGTTGGCGGCGTGGCCGCTGTCGGTCATCAAAGGCTTTCCCAAGCGTCAGGGAGTCTCCTGATGATCTGGCTGACTTTCTTTATCAGTGCTGCGGTTCTGATTATCGCGGCGGTCAAGCTGTCTGAATATGGGGATGCGATTGCCTTTCATACCAAACTCGGTGGCATGTTCATCGGCGCGTTGCTCATCGCCAGCGCCACGTCGCTGCCGGAGCTGCTGACGATGATCAACTCGATCAACCAGGGGCACATCAATCTCACGGCGGGCGATCTTTTCGGCAGCAGTATGTTCAATATGATGCTGCTCGGTGTGCTGG
>Ga0208197_1000541_pt1 | contig 46297 bp, 36 predicted proteins | sample AD_JPNNA4_MetaG_FD_184444 | JGI IMG/M metagenome (GOLD analysis project Ga0208197, IMG submission 184444) | Active sludge microbial communities of municipal wastewater-treating anaerobic digesters from Japan - AD_JPNNA4_MetaG (SPAdes) (version 2) | ecosystem: Engineered > Bioreactor > Anaerobic...
CGTTTCAATCCACGCGCCCGCGCGGGGCGCGACCGACACACGCCGGGCAATCATAGCCGCGATGGGCGTTTCAATCCACGCGCCCGCGCGGGGCGCGACTCTATCGATTTTATGCTATTGATATTATACAACTTAAATTGTCAAGTTCGCCAATGTATTAGATAGATATTATAAATTAGAACAATAATCCGCTTATTTTTTTTAACCGATTGATAATATTGAAGCGCTACTCTTGTGCATATTGCTATGGCGCACAAGGTTAGCGATTATACTAGTAGAGCACCTTCTGGATCATAAGTTGCTTTTGCACCATGATGCTCCACCCGGCGCTGCCAATTTGCTCCCAGGTAATAGAAACGCAAACTATCGACCTCTGGCTTATAAATTTTCATCAAACGAGTTTTCAGTTGTTCCCACTGATCAGGGGCAACCCGGCACTCGAAAACCGAGTTCTGCACCCGCTGACCATAATTCTTGCAAGTTTTAGCAATCTTCGCCAGACGTCTTTGCCCTTCGCGCTTAACGGTCTCAACGTCATAACACACCAGAACCATCATCGCATAACCTCCTTTCCCTAACGCCAGATCATCGCAGGATAAAGATCCATATCGCCCCGGATAAAACGTGAGAGGAGCCGGGCCTGACAAAGAAAAACCAGACCTATTTCCATTTTTTCATTGAGAAAGGGATGTTCAAGCATCTCCTTTTTCCTGTTCTGATAAGCCATGATGACTTTTTTCCGCCCTTCCACATTCATTCGGATTTCCGTGCTGCCTGATTCGAAATCGTTAGGTTTGATTTGTTTGAGGTTGATCAGATTGAGTACCAAACGGTCCGCAAATGCAGCGCGAAATTCTTCCATGATATCAAGGGCCAAACTCGGCCGGCCGGGCCGATCAACATGGAGATATCCAACATAGGGATCCAGTCCCACTGTTTCCAGTGCCGAGCGGATGTCAGAGACCAGGAGAGTGTAAATGAACGAAAGTAGAGCATTGACAGGATCCTGTGGTGGCCGACGGTTGCGGCCAGAAAACCGGAAATATTGCTTCTGTTGTAGGATCAATTTGTCAAACACACTGAAATAGCCATTTGCAGCTTCTCCTTCCAATCCGCGCAATATCGCGATATCTGAGCAGTCTGCAATACGGCCCAGGATATCCGCCAGTTTACATATCTGATAGTCGACCGATTCATCCTCAGAGGCGTGGTTACGCTGCCATCTTTGCAGATTGATGCGACTGTTATTGACCTTGGCAGCTACGATACTTCGCGCTACCTCCAAAGCTTTACTCGGCAAATCAGCCAAGCGATATTGTTCTCGCCGTAGTAAAACATTACCTTTTATGACTCCTTCAACCCTTCCTAGGTATTTGCCGCTCTCGGAAAGCCACACAATACTGATGCAGTTTTCTGCGCAAAAGGCCATCAAAGGCGGTGTAACATAAATAGTATATCCGAAACAAACGATCTGACCGATTGTGTGGATGGGAATCTGTATTAGTTTTTCATCATCCTTTGTCACCACAACAGTCTCACCCTCCTTGGAAAGGCGACTCTCCGGCTGGGTGACGTATAAAGTATTAAGCATGTGTCTCATACAGCTGGTGCCTGTGGATTGAAGAGAATCTGGCGGTAGTTATTCGTCGTTGCCGATAGTTTTTTTGGCATGCAGACGTCGATCATGGAACAGGATCGGCATTTCGCCGAATAGTGCGGAGGCGGAGTTTTCGCAGCGATAAAAAGCCTATGAAGAGCTTCTGCTGCCTGGATGGTTTTGGCTCGCAGTGCTTGATCGAGCCGTACCTCTTCACGATGCTTAACGCGCTGATAGAATAGAAAAGCAGTTCCAATTGAAAGTGAAAACATCTCCTCAAGGCAGAGCACTTGTGCGCAAAGCTGCACACGATCACAATCATTCACTTTAGGTTCGCCATGCTTGAACTCAACCGGGTAAACACGCCATTCCCCTCTAAGCCCAAGCTGCTGCAGATTGTCGGGGGCACTTGCATCAATGAGGTCCAACTCCAGGACATCCAGTTTACCCTGCAATCGCAACTGCTCAGAACGGATCAAGAGACCGCTGAACTGTCTTCTCCCCTTGCGGCATTCTTTATACCCCTGGTCAACACGTTCATGCTCGATGCGACCACGCGCAGTGAGCACATTCTCCATCCATTCACGCTCGATATATATCAAGGCAAATTGACGGGGACAAAAGAGTAAATGCTGCAAGCCGGAGATAGTTAAATACTCTTCATCATCCATTTTTAATGTTCATTGGTAGCGATTTGTAAGTAACTGCCATTGTTAATCTGAGCCGGCTCCAGCAGGGCCGGCTCAATTCCGGATTCATCGAAATCAGATCACATCAACGACTGTTCGTATCTCTTTGAGCGGTTTCCCATCAAGCAGGATTTCATAGTCGGAAAATGCCCTTGCGGGACTTGTCGTTGTACGGCGATGCGTAACCCGGCTGAAGAGTTCATGAGCCGGCTTGTTACCAAGCGCTGTTCGATGTTTAAAAATGATCAAATGACGGGTGCTCATCATGCCTCGTGCTGCAGAACGGTCGTGTTCAAACATTTCAGTTAGAGCTCTCCAAAACAGCTCGAGATCCTCTGGAGAGAAACCTGTTTGGGCGGCAAGAAAGGGTGAGATAAAACCATGGGTACGGTAAATCCCATAAGGAATTGTGAACTTGCGTCCCATGGTCCTCTCTTTTTCAAAATCTTTCTCATTTGTTACTGCCATTCGGGTAATGCTATGTTCTAAGGTAATCACCGGTTCCAAAGATCTGGCAAATGTTAACTGAATAGGGCCTCGTACCTGTCCGCCGGTCTTGCGCAGTTTTTTGTCTTCATCAGAATCGTCAGATTTTTCCTTATCACTTGTCGCTAAAACTGCACCGAACGATCGGATATCATAGAATTTTTTACACATCCATTTTTGGGTGCTCTGTTCAGCCTTGCGTTTGTCTTCTGGTGTTTTTATGGCTATTCCATCGTTGGCCTCGTTCCAAGCAGCTACAATGGCTCGGTTGAGTACCGCTTTATCTCTCACAAAAATGGAGTAAGGTGCTTTTGGGGAATCACTCTCAAGCTGCGGGTATACCATTTCAACATAATTTCTCACCTTTCTTTTCAAACACACATCTGTTACTAGACCCATCCCGGTTTCGGCATCAATTCTGGGCAAATTACCCGCATCCGGATCGCCGTTCGGATTGCCGTCCATTACGTCAAAATAGAGGACGAAATCATAGCGTTTGTCAATGGCTGCCATATGCAATTCCTTTCTTTGCTATTTTTTTAATTATTGAGGGTTGACGGCTATTTGCTCGAAAAGAAATCTTGACGCTGATGATAATAGCCAATGGAAAAATAACCCTGCTCTGTCATTGCCAAATGAGCGGGAAAATCATTCAGTTTTTCGATGATTTCACCGATTGCTTTTTCAAAATTGACCCTGCGACCAGGATTGTCCAACTTGGATAGGTGGTGGTTTTTCAGCTTGAGGAGCTGCGAGAAGACTGCTACCGGGCTCGTTGAAGCTGCTCCAAAATACCGGTCGCGAATAGTGGCGTTTATGCCTGGGTTGGCTTCCTCCTGGATTTTTTCCAGAACCGCAAATAGCCGTCCAAGCAGATAACCTGGGTTGGTGTTGTCTGGATCGAGTCCCATTGTGATCTCCTTTTCATTAGTCCTTGTGCATCGCTTGATTCTATTGAGATATGCTTTCATGATCGCAGCACGAGTGCGGGTAACCTGACGTTCAGCGCGGATGCGTCGAATGCACTGCTGCATTAGCACCGCAGGATAGGGGGAGCCGTCCAGAATGCTTTCAGCAACAGAGGCGATCAAATTTGGCGGCACCCGGTCCAGCTTGTCTTCCAGGGCTGTTGATGCCAGGAGCCGATAAAGCGAAAGGTATTCGGGATCAAACGGCGACCGGATGATTTCAAGATCGTCAAAATGCTGTTTGATCTTTTCGGCAAAGTCCTGGCAGGTCCCTTCCAGGAAAAGACGAACGGTGATACGCGCGGCATTTGGTGCCAGTGCCAGTACATAAAAACGGTCCGAGCTATTGGATAGGTGGCCGGAAAAGATCGACTGATAGAGACCTTTTACCGCCTTGATGTTACGATCCGGATCATCTTTGGAATCGCTGAAATACCAGGTGAAATTGCTTTCCAGATTAAATCCATTATTCTTGTTGGATTTTTTTTGCGCCCAGAATACAAAGGTGGTTTCGCCGATGACAATCCTGTTTTCTTGTGAGGAGAGTAGCTCTTTCAGCGCCGTTGTATAAGCCGATTCAGCGCTCCTTGAAATGGGTGCATTAAAAGCCTGCTCCTTGCCGTAGGAATCATATCCCGACTTCCTTTGGAAGGCCACCAAGGTGGCATTGCTCTTGGACCCCCAAATTGGAGTCGCTGTGTGAAGTCTGGAAATTGGACTGATCTCACCAGTGATCAGGCACCGGCCGGTGACGGCATCGGGAGCAGCAACTGCATTTACTTGTGATGTGATATACTCTTTTACCGCTTTCCTCTCTGGGATTACATCCCTCTCGCCAAGAAGCCTGAAGGTAAGATTGCAACCTGGTATTTTAGTGCATTCGTTCCACCTGGCATGCTGTTTTACTCGTTCTGCCTGCCCATTTTCGTAAAAAGACAGAACTGCAGCAACCCCGGCGTCTTTCTTAAGCAACGTTGGCAGAGCTTTGAGCTGCTTAACAAAGCTTTCATACTGCAATTGTGCCATGGTATGCGCTTTTTCAGTATTGTCTTTTGCATGCCCAAGTACATAACCATAATGGTCCCAGAGTAGAAATGCCGTTTGCCATGATTTTAGGCCAGGCCTTTTTTGGCTTTTAGGCACCAGAAACCGCTTGCCTTTATTATCATCACCCCTAGTGTCATCCAAATCCACAAAGCAACCATCTTTGTCGATCACAATGATGAATTTGATCTCCTGCCATTGTAAGCCCTCCGGTGCGATTGTGCTTTCGGAATCGGCTGCCTTGCGCTGATAGTAATCATACAATGCATGCAGGATCATCGCAGCACCTCCTTGCTTTCCCGTGGAGGAATATGAACTACGCCATGTTCAATCCTAGCTCTGAAGAAGAGCGGCTGGGGATTGCCTGCATCGGTGAAATCCATATCGTACAGCATGATGCCAAGATCCCGCGTTTCCTTGATCGGTGAGGCTGCTTCCTCTTCGGGCTGATCTACAAAGTGGAAATTGCAGCTGAACTCTCGACATCCGAGGTAGGGCTGATTGAAGCATTGTCCCTTGCGAGCACGGCGCTCGAACATAGCCAGATATTTGCCCGGGCTTTCCTCAGGCCGATAATGTTCCGCTTTGTTTTGATTTAGCTTGATTTCTTCCCGCCCAAGAGTGCTCTCATCATCTTGCCATAATGATCCGAGCACAGCACTGGACCGCCCCACCTGGCGTTGAGTTTCCGGGATATAATCCAGTGTGGCGTAGAACCGATATCGGACATCATGGAGGAACCTGCCGCCCCGCTGCTGGCGGAGGTCATTAATATAGAGTCCTTCGCTCTGCGGGCTCATCAGTGCGCCGATTTCATTACGACGCAGAGAAATCCATTTGATAGGATTGAGAACTTCGATTTTGTTTACCTGCCAACGTATCGCCGGTTTCCAGAAAATGGCTTCAAACACTGCACGTACGGCAGAGGGAGTGGGGACATCGTAACTGAGCCGTTCCACTTTAAGTTCAGGACGTGTGAAACAAGCATAGTCTGACCAGACTTCGATGCAGAAAGGCTTATAAGAGGTTTCAGGCATGAATTTCCTCCTCATTCTTTTAATATTTTGCTGTAGAATATGAAGTCTTTTGTGAAGCGCGGAGCTTATCCCGATCAGATCACTGCTGTTTGCTTAAATCAGCTAATCAGTGTTTGTTGTAAAAAGTCTCTATCAAGCTGTAGCCCAATGCCTGGTTGATAAAGACCATTATCTCGCTGCACCCAATAGCCGCCGACTGACTCGATGAGATTATGAGTTCTCATAACTTCAAAGTCGTGAATAGGGACGTTGACTATATAACGCTGCAATTTCTGCAACACCCATCGTTTGTTCCCTGGTTTCTGAAGCGCGCCGATTAGTTGGCCGCTCTCATCTTCCTTATTCGGACTATTGTAGCGCACAATGATTGCCTGATAGAAATGTTCGTCGATCAGGTGAAATTTCTGCGCCAGGGTGCGAAACTGGAATTTAAATTCCTGTGCGTCTCTCACCAAATCCGTAAAGAATCCTGGCTTGTCCACTTCATCGAGGGATCCATAAAAATGTTGAAAGTACTTGTTGAAGAGCTTTGGAGACAGTCCCTCCACTTTTTCACTCCGGAGTACTTCCTTGCAGGCTTGCTCTCCCTTGCGCAAAAGACCCGGTGGCGCCGGCTCAGGGGGAATAAAGACCACTACCTTGCCTTTTTTCCCCTTTTCTGCCATTCTATTTTCCCGGTTGCAACGCCCGGCGGCCTGGGCGATGGAGTCTAAGCCGGCCAAGGCGCGATAGACCGCAGGAAAATCAATGTCTACGCCTGCTTCCACCAGCTGTGTACTGATGACTCGTACAGTAACACCTTTTTGCAGTTTTTCCTTGATTTGGGAAATGATGTTGCTTCTTTCTTCAGCACACATTAGTGCGGAGAGATGTATCGTTCCCTCGGGCATCATGGCATGAAGTTCGCGGCAATCCTTGCGGGTATTGACGATGCAGAGTACTTGTTTATGGTGGATCAACTTATCGCGTATGATTTCCCACGAGGAGGGCGTCTGGAAGTCAGATGGATATGAAATCTCCACACGGTCGAGCTCGTGAGCCAGGGACTCCGGATCTTCAATGATTCGCTGGACGTTATCAAGTCCGTCCATCATGGCACGACCGCTGCCAATGCGCCCTTCCAGAGCCGGTTGTGTGGCTGTCATCAGGACAATACTCACGTTGAAATAGGCTACCAGACCGCGCATCACTGCAAGAATGGGCTTTAAATATTCCGGTGGCAGCATCTGCACTTCATCGAGAATGATGACACTGTTGGCGATATTATGCAGCTTGCGACAGGATGAAGTACGGGCTGCAAAGAGCGATTCGAAAAGCTGGACATTGGTCGTAACGATAATGGGAGCGTCCCAGTTTTCTGCAGCCAGGCGGTTTCTGCTGGTCTCCCGGTCCGGATCTATGCTGCTATGATGTTCGACAACCTGGTCCTCACCGAAGAGCACTTCTCCATGCTTGCGTCGTATCTCTATTTCTGTGTCATTATCAGACCCATATTTAAAGATTCTGGCTGTCTGCTCGATGATGCTGGTATAGGGAATGGCGTAAATGATACGCCGTTTCTGGTGAACAAGGGCATGCCGAAGGGCAAAAGCCATAGAGGAGAGCGTCTTGCCGCCACCAGTAGGGACTGTCAGGGAGAAGAAACCAGGGGCGAGAGTGGCTTTTTCCAAGCACTGTTCGCGGATTTTTTTTCGGGCATGATTCAGGGCTGTATTAGGCGCCTTTTCTTCCTTGTGTTGGATATATTTTTCAAACTGCTGCTCCAATTCGCCAAGAGATTTGTAGGCCCCCCTATTGACTGCATTCGCTTGATTCATGAAGGATTCTGTATCAAGAAAATCAGCATCCACGAGACATGAGAAAAGCATGCGCAACCATAAATGGAAATGTGGTAAAGCGGCTTGGAATTCCTTATCGGATTTGATGCCAAGTGGAGGGGATTGAGGAATCCTTTTAGCCAGGAGCGATTTGGCTTCCGGAATGTCTTTTATGCCTGCAAAATCAGCCTCTCGCAGCCGGCTATCGGTCTCAAAAAGCCGTCCATTCAAATCGCCACCGGTTTTTACGGGATCCCAATCCGGAAGCCCGGCATGATGACCAGCCAATAGATAGGCCAGGATGCGTGCAGGCGGATTTTGACCACCACATCGCAATGCCTGGATGGCGCCGGCAGTGCTGTGATTGGGCCTACCCTTCTCGGTTTCAATATGCGCCTCTGGATCATATCCTGTCTTGCGTCTGATATAGCTCTGCCATTTTGGATCAAATTTGCCGAGATCATGCCACCAGCCCAGCAGCTCTCCCCAATCCCTGTTCCCAAAGGCCGCAGAGAATTCCCCAGCCCGTCTTGCAGTTCCCTCGAGATGATCTATCAGTAACTGCTGCAGCCAGCGACCGTTATGGTCTTGTGTAGCCCTGGCAATATTCTTATACTCAGCTTGTATATCTAACACTGGATAGCTATGATTGGTCTTCATTCTTTCCTCTCCTGCCCCTGCCATTCTCTCCACCCTGGGCCGGCGCTGCGTGGCTTCAGTACACCCCGCGGCGCTGAATTGAACATCCTGCTCCCGGCTGTCGGGGCACCCTGAGCCACCGGTTTCGATTTCCGTAGAGTCATCGTACCGGCTGGTTTCAACCAGGTTGTTGCTGGACTTGACTTCAGCAATAAGACTACGGTTGCCTGCTTTATTGACCGCGGCCAGAACAATCCTTTCTGTTTTACTCCATCAGCGCCCTATCCGCATGAATGGAAACAAGTCTGCATCACATCCCGGATCTACTTTATGCAAACTTGCTCACAGGCGTCGCTCTAGTTAACCGGCTAGTCCCTATAAATCTTTTGGGGGAGCATGTCAATCTGCCCTGATCCTTTAGACCTGCGGGAGGAGAAGACAACCGGAACCAGTAATACAGAAAGGTATCCAAAATCCAGTAGAGTCCCGTATTTGATTTGTGTGGTTTGGACTCTGTCACCGGGAGTTCATGCTTTTAAATCTGTGCGTCGGCAAAACTCCCAGTTGCTCTTTGGTCGGGATTGGAAAAAACCGGTCGCGTTGGCGATCTCTCTTTTGCCCTAACAAGGCTATGATTTCGCTTCAGGAACTGAAATTCTGAGTTGCCAGTAGAGTATCGAATACACAGGTTGAATAGACCACTGAAAACTGATTGAATTGATCTCAAAAGTTCATTTTTGTTCCGGCAAAATATAAAGCCGGTTTGTTTTGAATGAATTGCTCGGCAGGTTCAGTCTTGCAGACTCACCGCTAGCCCCAAAGAATAATTTACTTTCCGCCGACTCAATTCCTGAATGAATTCAAAAGCCCAAGCGTTTTCAACCGGTTGATAAATTTATGCTTGTATATCTAAAAAATACGATGGCTGAAAGAATCAGTTATCCGGTACTGTTAGGCGGGTTGTTGCATGATTGAATGCTGGCAAGTTGTAATATCTTGTCCGGCCCCCAAAAAGCACTTTCCTGCCGCTTTCGCTGATAAGTGCGCCTTCTCTACCTCTCCATGATCGTCCCCCTCATCAGAGATTCTCTTTTCAATAAATAGCTACAAAATGGCTGTATTGCAGAAAAAATCAGCAATAGCGCCAGATATTAAAAGCCAGAGCCGGTTAGGCGCCAGGAGGTGTCAAGTAGGAGCCAGAAACTCGGGAAGGGCTGGAGGCGGAACCGGGTGGAAGCCGGACGTCATGGGGTAGCCTCTTTGCTATTGGCGCTTGCTTTTCTGGCTCATTCTTGATATCTTTATTTCACCGTCAGGGCACGAGTCGGAACCATCCCCTTTTCCCGGAAAGAGGCACCATGACCGAAGAGCACCTGCAGACCCTCCTTGCCATGGCCGCCTATATGGCCCTGGTCATTGCTATCGGCCTCTATTACGCCCGGCGCGCCAACGCCAGCAGCAAGGACTTTTTTATCGGCGGCAGAACCATCGGACCCTGGATCACCGCCTTCAGCGCCGAAGCCTCCGATATGAGCGGCTGGCTGCTGATGGGGCTACCCGGAGTCGCCTACTGGCTCGGCCTCAGCGAGGCCTTCTGGACCGCGGCCGGTCTCGCCATCGGCACCTACCTCAACTGGCTGCTGGTGGCCAAACGGCTGCGCCATTACTCCTCCCTCGCCGGCGACGCCATCACCATTCCTGACTTTTTAAGCAACCGCTTCCAGGAACAACGCCAGGTGCTGATGAGCACCGCCGCCTTGTTTATCCTGGTTTTTTTTACCGTCTATGCCGCCAGCTGCTTTGTAACCGTGGGAAAGCTCTTCACCGCCCTCTTCGGCCTCCCCTATCCCTATATGATGATGCTCGGCGCCCTCTTTGTCCTCACCTACGTGGCCATCGGAGGCTTTCTTGCCGAAACCGTCTCCGATCTCATCCAGGCAATCGTGATGATCTGCGCCCTGGGGGTGATCACCCTGTCAGGAATTCAGGCTGCAGGCGGATTCACCCAGGTGATGGAGAACATCCGCCGCATCCCCGGCTTTTTTGAACTCTTCGGCATCGCCCAACCCGTGGTCCGCGACGGGATCCAGGGGACCGGCGCCGCGGGAGAGCCGCTTTTTGGCGGAGTCGGCCCATACGGTTTGTTGACCATTCTCTCCACCCTCTCCTGGGGGCTGGGCTATTTCGGGATGCCCCACGTCCTCATCCGTTTTATGGCGATTCGCAATCCGGGTGAACTGGATCAATCGCGGCGGATTGCCATCAGCTGGTGCCTGATCTCCCTCACAGCGGCGGTCGTCATCGGTCTGACCGGCCGGGCGCTCTATCCGGCCCTTTTTCTGACCCAAAGCGGCGCGGAGAATATCTTTATCACGATGAGCCGAAACCTCTTCCCGCCCCTGCTCGCGGGCATCATCATGTCCGGCATCCTCGCTGCGACCATCAGCTCATCGGATTCCTACTTGCTGATCGCGACCTCCGCCTTTGCCAAGAATATCTACCAGCGCATTCTGAGAAAAGCAGCGTCGGACCGGGAGGTGATGCTGGTCACCCGGGCTTCCCTGCTGGCGATCACCCTCATCGGCATTTTCCTCGCCCTGGATGAAAAGAGCATCATTTTCAATCTGGTCTCCTTTGCCTGGGCCGGATTCGGTGCCACCTTCGGCCCGGTCATGCTTTTCTCCCTCTTTTGGAAACGGACGACCCGCAGCGGCGCCCTGGCAGGGATAGTTGCGGGCGGGACAATGGTCTTTTTCTGGAAACTGGTCGTGCGGCCGGCCGGCGGCGTCTTCGGCATTTACGAGCTGCTCCCGGCCTTTCTGTTTTCCTGCGGCGCCATTGCCGTTGTCTCCTGGCTGTCGCGAGCCCCTGCAGCATCCATCACAACGCTTTTTGATGAGGTGAATCATGCATAAACGAGTCCTCCTGCTGGCGTTGCTCTCCGCCTTGAGCGCCTCCGCGCGCGTCGGTGATGTCCTCAAGACCATTCCCTGCCCCGGGCCGATGCCGACCGGACTCGCTTGCGACGGCAAGGCCCTCTGGGTCGCCGATGCCTTCACCGACAAGCTCTACCGGATCGATCCCCGCACCGGCCAGGTCCTGGGCAGCATGGACGCGCCCGGCTACCATCCCGAGGGCCTCGCCTGGGATGACAGCCGGCTCTGGCATGTCGATGCCGGCGAAAAATATCTCTATCGCATCGACCCGGCCAACGGCCGCGCCGGGAACATCCTCGAATCCAACAGCCCCAATCCCCGGGGTATTGCATGGGACGGCCGGGATCTCTGGATGATCGACCACAAGAGCGACGCGGTGCTCCGGGTCTCGCCCGTCGATGGTATGATGATCCAGACCTTCCCCTCGCCCGCCGCCGAACCGACCGGCATCACCTATGACGGCCGTTATCTCTGGATCGCCGACCGCGGCACCGACCGCATTTACCTTGTCAACCCCGCCGATGGCCTCTGCCTCTCCTCGCTGCGTGCACCCGGCCCCTTCCCTTACGGTCTCGCCTGGGCCGAGGGAACCCTCTGGTGCGTCGATTACGAGAACCGTGAACTCTATCAGATCGAGGTGCTCTGCGACGAGATCATGACCCGTTGGGACAAGAAGGAGCTGAACCTCACCTTCGTCAAGGAGTTCCGCAATTACGGTCCCGGCACCGTGACCCGCCTCGATATCTATCTGCCCATCCCGGAGAGCCGCGACAACCAGAGGCTGCTGCAGCCGCCCGCTTTCGAACCCGGGGTGGACGAAATCATCAGCGACCGCTGGGGGCAAAAGCTCGCCCATTTCCGTTATGAGAACCTCAAGAGCGGCGCCGTGGTCAAGCCCGCCTGGCGCGTTCCGGCCGAGGTCTTCAGCGTCGAATATTTCATCTACCCCGATCGTGTCGGTCCGCTAAGCGCCGTTCCGGCCGAGATCCGGGAAAAATACCTTACGGACGGCGATAAGTACCAGATCCAGGACCCCTTCATACAGGCCTTGGCCCGTAAAATCGCCGGAGAGGAACAGAATCCCTACTGGATCGCCCGCCGGGTCTTTGAATATCTGACCGAAAATCTCAGTTACAATCTAAAACCGGTGGGAGGATGGAACCCGGCGCCCACGGTGCTGCGGCGCGGTACCGCCTCCTGCTCCGAGTACACCTATTCCATGATCGCCCTGTGCCGCGCCCTCGGCGTGCCGGTGCGCTACGCCGGAGCGGTGAGTCTGCGCGGCGATGATGCCAGCGTCGATGATGTCTTTCACCGCTGGACCGAGGTCTGGCTGCCGCCGTACGGCTGGATTCCCTTCGACGCCAACAAGGGCGACGCTGACACACCAGGTGGCAAGGTTCTCGGCATCGGCAATATCGCCAACCGCTATATCATCACCACCGAGAACGGCGGCGGCGACCAATACCTCTGGTTCGGCTACAATTACGGCTTTTCCTGGAGCTCGGAAGGCAAATGCCGCATCGCGGAGGAGAGCTATGGCCTCTGGTCGCCGCGCGGCGTAAAAAAACTTTTTCGGCCGTTGTGACGGATCCCGGCAAGACCGCCTGGCGGCGGGTGGGAGCCAGAAGACGACAGGTGGGAGCCAAAAATCTCATTGAAAGGAAAAATACTGATGCTGAAGCAAATCACTCCCGGCGACCTCGTCGTCTCTCCCTTTGACCTCCTCGACAAGAGCTGGGCCCTGGTCGTCGCCGGAACCGACCAGCCCAACCCCATGACCGTCTCCTGGGGCGGTTTTGGCACTCTCTGGAATCAGCCGATGGTCACCATCTATATCCGCCCCACGCGCTATACCTTCGATCTGCTCAACAGCCACCCCGAGTTCACACTGAACTTTATGCCGGCAAAGTACCACAGCGCCCTGAATTATTGCGGCTCCCACAGCGGCCGAAATGAGAACAAGTGGGAAAAGGCAGGATTGCAGCCCCTCGAGAGCACAGCGGTCGCGGTGCCGCGCGTCGCCGGGGTCGCCCTTTCCTTCGAATGCCGCATCATGGCCTGGCAGGATTTCCAGCCGGAGCACTTTTTGCAGTCCGGGATCGAGGGCAATTACCCCCGCAAGGATTATCACCGCATTTTCTGGGGCGAGCCGCTGGCGATCTGGCTCGATGAGCGCTGGGAACACAGCAGCGGGACCGGCCTGAAGTGAGAGCCTGGATGAATAATGGACTCGGTCTGCTGCTCGCTGCAGGGTTCCTCTTCCGGGCCGCTGCGGCCGCCGCAGCGGAACCCATCCTCCTGGTTTCCCCCGAGCACCCCGCAGCCGGTACGCGCTTCCGGGTCATTGCGGTCGCGGAATCGGGAATCGGGGATACGCGCTTTGTCGCCGCCGGGCCTGAGGGCGAGCTTGAGCCCCACGCCGAACGCAGCGGTGACGGCCCGCCCTTGTGGCGGAGCGCTGAATTCCAGGCCGGCCCGGCCGGAAGCTATCGCATCACCTTGCGGGCGGGCCGCCGCGAAATCACCAGCAGGACGGTATCCCTCACCACCAAACCAGTGCCCCTGCCCAAGTCCGGTGGGGTCTGGGAGAACCGCCGCGCCTGGGGCCGCGAGACCGAACTGCTCTACGCCGCCTGGATCCATGCCCTCTTCCAGGATGCGGCGGAAGGCGCCTCCTGGAACAGCCTCCATGCGGTGACTCAGCGCGCAGAGGCCAACCTTCTTTATAACCACCTTGGTTTTGGCGAGGACGATCCGGCGAGCAGCCTCCACGTGATCATGGAGCCCGACTGCGCCGATAATCCCTTCTTCCTGCGCGCCTATTTCAGCTGGAAACTCGGCCTCCCCTTCGGGTATCACGAAGCAGGGCGCGGCACCCTCAAGGCGGCGCCGCACACCGGAACCTGGTTCACCAACAGCCGCCCTGCGGGCGCACCGCATCCCGTGCGCGCCTTCAATGCCTTTCTGCGCGAGGTGATGAATACCATCCATTCGGGCACCGCCCGCACCCGGCTCGAGGATGACTCCTCCGATTACTATCCCCTCGCCCTGACGCGCGAGGCCCTGCGCCCGGGCTCGGTCTTTGCCGACCCCTACGGTCACACCTTCGTCCTGGTCCGCTGGGTGGCGCAGTCCGGCGGCAAACCGGGCGCACTTCTTGCCGTCGATGCCCAACCCGACGGGACGGTGCAGATCAAGCGCTTCTGGAAGGGCAACTTTCTCTTCGCCACCAGCGGCGTGATCGGCGAACCCGGCTTCAAAGCCTTCCGGCCGATTGTTGCCGCCCAAAACGGGCTGCAGCTGCTGACCAATAAGGAGATCGCGGTCTGTCCCGGATACGGTGGCGTTTCACTCGCGCAAAAGGGAATGGCGAGTGAAACCTTTTATGATGCCATGGCGCGATTGATCAATCCGCAGCCGCTCGATCCGGAGACGGCGCTCCTCGACCTGATCTCCGCGCTGCAGGAGCAGCTGCTCGTCCGCGTCGAATCGGTGGGCAACGGCGAGGCCTACATGCAGGCCCATCCCGGCACGGTCATTGCGATGCCCATGAACACCGCCGGGCTCTTTCAGGCGGGCGGACTCTGGGAGGATTATTCCACGCCCAACCGCGATCTGCGGGTGCTCATCGCCATCGATGCCGTGCTCGACTTCCCAGCACGCATCGTCCGGTCGCCCGGTGACTACCGGCTGTCCCGATGGAGGAGCGCCGAAAAGGTGAAGCAGGAACTGGAGACGCTGATCGCTCAAAAAACGGCCGAGTTGACGATCCGCTACACCCGCTCCGACGGCGCGCAGCAGACGCTGAGCCTCGCCGAGATCATTCGTCGCCGCGAGGCCTTTGAAATGGGCTACAACCCCAATGACGGCGTCGAGATCCGCTGGGGCGCCCCGGCGGGAAGCGCCGAGCTTAAAAGCTGCAGGCGGCGCGCACCGGCCGCCCAGCTCGAACAGATGCGCAAGTTGCGTCCCTGGTTTCAGAAGAGGCTGCACCCGCCGACATGAGCGCCGACGATCCCAAATCCCGCCGCCTGACGGATGCCGAGGCAGCCTTGAGCCGGGACGAACAGCGCGTGCGCCGTCTGCTTCAGGCCGCGGTCGATTATATCTATACCGTGCGCGTCGAAAACGGCCGGGCCGTCGAGACCCTGCACGGCCCCGGCTGTGTGCTCGTAACCGGCTACAAACCGGAAGAGTATCTCAACGATCCCTCCTTGTGGATCCGCATGGTCCCCGAAGAGGACCGTCCGGCGGTGCAGGCCCAGGCGGAGGCCGCGCTGCGCGGTGAAACTACGTTGCCGATCGAACACCGCATCGTTCACGCTGACGGCACGATCCGCTGGGTCAAGAGCGTCGTCGTCGCCCATCGCAAGACCGATGACGAAGTGAGCGAGTACGACGGGCTGATCAATGACATCACGGCGCGCAAGCAGGCGGAGGAGCTGACCATCCGCCAGCAGGCGCAGCTGATCCAAGCCGACAAGATGGCGACCCTGGGCACGCTGGTTTCGGGCGTGGCCCACGAAATCAACAATCCCAACAATTACATCTTGCTCAACGCCAAGCTGATCGCCAAGGCCTGGAAGGATCTTTTGCCGGCGCTGCAGCATTATTTCGAGCACGAGGGCGATTTCCGGATCGCCGGCATGCCCTATTCCAAGGCGGTCACCGAGATCCCGGCGCTCACCCAGGCGATCGTCGACGGTACCATGCGCATCCAGAAGATCGTCCAGAATCTCAAGGATTTTGCACGCAGTGACCCGGGGGAACTGGATCAGATGATCCCGGTCAATGCAGTGGTGGAGGCGGCGATGATGATCGTCGCCAACCTGGTGCGCAAATCAACCGACCATTTCAGCGTCGACCTCGGTGCTGAAATTCCGGCGCTCCGAGGCAATTTCCAGCAGCTGGAGCAGGTGGTGATCAATCTGCTCACCAACGCCTGCCAGGCCCTTGCAGGTCGCGAGCAGGAGATCGCGCTGCGCACCCGCCACGACCGCGCGCGCCATACCGCGGTGATTGAAGTCGCTGATACGGGCATCGGTATCGATCCCGAACAGGCGCGCTACATCTTCGACCCCTTCTATACCACGCGGCGCGACATCGGCGGCACCGGACTGGGGCTGGCGATCTCGTACAACATTGTCAAGCGGCACGGCGGCGAACTCCAGTTCACCTCCAAATCGGGCCAGGGGACTACCTTTCGCGTGGTCCTCCCCTTGCCCTGATCCGCGCCAGAAAGAGGATTTGCATGAGCGATGTAATCTATCCGGACCATCCGGTGCTCCTGGTCGACGACGAGGAGCAGTTCCTGCGCAGTGCCAGCTACACCCTGATCTCTGAGGGGATCACCAACGTCGAGACCTGCCAGGAGAGCCGACAGGTCATGGAACGGCTGGCGCGGCAGAGCTATGCCCTGGTCGTCCTCGATATGATGATGCCGCATCTTTCGGGGGAGGAGCTGCTCAAGCAGATCGTCCGCGATTATCCGGAGGTGCCAGTGGTTATCATCACGGCGATCAACGAGGTGGAGTGGGTGGTCAAAACCATCAAGGCCGGGGCCTTTGATTACCTGGTCAAACCGGTCGATGATGCGCGCCTGGTAACGGTGGTGGTGCGGGCCCTGCAGCTGCGCGAAGTGCGCGACGAGAATATCCTGCTCAAACAGTATCTGCTCTCGGCCCGGCTGGAGCACCCGGAGAAATTCGCGGCCATCATCACCGAAAGCCAGGCGATGCGCGGCATTTTTCAGTATATCGAGGCCATCGCGCGGACACCCCTGCCGGTGCTGATCACCGGCGAGACCGGAACCGGCAAGGAGCTGATTGCCCGAGCCCTGCATGACGTCAGCGGCCGCAGCGGCGAGTTTGTCGCTCTCAACGTGGCGGGCGTGGACGACCATTTCTTCTCCGATACCCTCTTCGGTCATACACGCGGCGCCTTCACCGGCGCCGATCGCGAGCGCAAGGGATTGATCGAACAGGCGGCGGGCGGCACACTCTTTCTCGACGAGATCGGCGATCTCAGCCTCGAGTCGCAGGTCAAGCTGCTGCGGCTGCTGCAGGAGGCGGAGTATTACCCCCTCGGCGCCGATACGACGAAAACCTCCGATGCGCGCGTGGTCGTGGCCACCCTCCGTGGCATCGAGTATCTGCAAAAGAGCGATCGCTTTCGCAAGGACCTCTATTACCGCCTCAAATCCCATCACATCGCCCTGCCGCCCCTGCGCCAACGCCGCGAGGATATCCACCTGCTGGTCGATCATTTTCTCCTGAAGGCGGCGGATAAGCTGGGGAAGCGCCGGATCACCCCGCCGAAGGAACTCTATGCCCTGCTGGCGAATTATCCCTTCCCCGGCAATATCCGCGAGCTCGAGGGGATGATTGACGATGCCGTCAGCCGCCACCAGGGGGGTGTGCTTTCGCTGGAACCCTTCCGGCGGGCAGTCGACCCCGGCTGGCAGGAGGGGGAAGAGAGCGGAAGTGTGGTGGAAGAACCGGCAGGGGAGGGGGCGATCGCTTTCGGCGAAATCCTGCCGACGCTGCGCCAAGCGGAGAAGGCGCTGATTGCGGAGGCGTTGCGGCGGGCGGAGAACAATCAGGGGATCGCCGCGGGGATGCTCGGGTTGACGCGCCGCGCTCTCAACAACCGGCTGCAGCGGGAAAAATAGCCCCCACCGTCTCGCTCCCACCCGGCGCGCTTCCGTCGGCAGCTTCCCCGTCTCCCCATCTCCACCCCTGCCACATTTCTGCCGCCCCCCGTCATCGTGACCTATACAAAAAATCAATAAAAACAATATAATTGCTTGCAATGGTCCGCCATTCCGCCCGGAATGTGGCACCCCTTTGCATCCTGCATCAACTGCGCATCAGAATCTTACTGAATGATATTAAAATATTTATAAAAAATTTTAAGGTTTGGCAGGCCCTTTGCATGAGCCCGCCGCGAAGAACGGCAGGCCACCGTTCTTGACGAAGCAATCTGAACCCGTCTGTTTTCAAGGAGGTCTATATGAAAAAAGGAATGTTCACCCTGGCCCTGGCCGGCCTGTTGGCCGGTTTCAGCTATGGTGCAGACAACACCGCAAGCCTCAGCACCGCCAAACTGGTGAAGGCTGTCGAGGACTATACGCTGGCCCTCAAATCGGAAAATCCCGGCGTCCGCTCCAGCGCCCTCTATATGCTGGCGCTGATCAAATCTCAGTACCCCAAACTGAACGTCTCCGAGGTTAAAAGCAAACTGAGCAAGCTCAGCCGCAAGGACGACGATCCGGTGGTACGGATCCACGCCAACCTGATCCTCAGCTATCTCAACAGCGATTCGCTGATGACCAAGATCAAGGTCGAGGATCCCCGGACTCCGGCGGTCTTTTACTCGCAGCTCATCGCCGAAATGACGGCGAGTCCGGATGAAGCAAAATAACCGCACCGTGCGCAGATCGCAAGCCCCATCTCCCCTTGTGGAGGTGGGGCTTTTTTTATGGGTGTGCCGTTCAGCCGCTTCATTTAGCTTGCATTCCACGGACATAATATCTATATTGACCATAATAACAATTGGTTAACCGCATGCTGGTTTTCGTTGCGCTTGCCCCCACGCTCAAGGATGAAACCGGGAGGAACGCTCACCATGCTCAAACACATACCCGCCATTCTCAGCCCGGACCTGCTCAAGATTCTCATGGAGATGGGACATGGCGATGAACTCGTCATCGCCGACGGCAATTTCCCCGCCGCTGCAGTCGCCCGCCGGCTCGTCCGGCTGGACGGGCATGGCGTGCCCGAACTCTTGAAGGCCATCCTCCGCTTCTTTCCCCTCGACCCGTATGTCGAGAGGCCTGCGGCCCTCATGGCGGTCGTTCCGGGCGACCCGGTTTGTCCCGTAATCTAGGAGCAGTACCGGCGCCTGTTGCGAGAGAGCGGCGAGCCCTTCACCGAGTTCGACTTTATGGAACGGTTCGCATTCTATGAACGCGCAAAAAAAGCCTAATTGATGTCATGGACAAACATTTTCAGGATCTGCTGCATCTTACCAAATCGCAATCGGCCTGGGTGTAGTTCTCCCATTACCGGGGTTACTTCCTCATGGCCTTGCCCGCAAGCTGGCTGGCACGCAAGCTCGGCTACAAGGGCGGCATCATCTCGGGGCTCCTGCTGGTCTCCGTTGGCGGGTTCTGGTTCATTGCCGCGACCCGGATTGCAACCTTCTGGAGTTTTTTGCTCGGAGTCTGCCTGATCACGATGGGCCTGACCATTCTGGAAACCGTGGCCAATCCCTACACCACCATGCTCGGCCCGAAAGACTACGCCGCAGCCCGCATCGGGCCCTCGGCGTTTATGCGCTGATCAATGTGCTGATCTGCATCGTGATCGTTCTCCGGCTCGGCTGGATCTCGGTCGCCGCGGTTTTCGTCAGTTTTTTCTTCATGTCGATTCTGCTTCGCCTGCGTAGCGCTTTACGGGTTTACGTGGCAAAAAATGAGTCGCGCTCACTGGAAGGCACGCTGAAAGCGCGATAAAACAGCACCCGTCAGGACGACTGTTGAGAGGGCCAATGCGGAGTTCATGACGCCCATCCGATACGGGTGCGGCTGGTCTGGTGAAGCAGCGGCCGGAAGGACCGATCGCAGAATTATCTTGTATCTCTGTACCTTGATGGCTAAATTGCCGCAAAAATGAACCCTAACTGGAATGTCTGTCCCGATGGCCAACGAACCCAACAAGATCATCTATTCCATGATCGGCGTCAGCAAGGTCTACCAGCAGAAAGCCGTTCTGAAGAATATCTCGCTCTCCTATTTCTACGGCGCCAAGATCGGCGTCCTTGGACTCAACGGCTCAGGCAAGAGCACCCTGCTGCGGATTCTCGCCGGCATCGAGAAGGACTTTACTGGAGAGACCGTGCTCTCGCCGGGCTATACGGTCGGTTTGCTGGAGCAGGAGCCGGTGCTGGACGAGAGCAAGAGCGTCAGGGAGATCGTGCAGCAGGGGGTGCAGGAGGTTGTCGACCTTCTCGCCGAATATGAGGTCATCAACAGCCGCTTCGCCGAGCCGATGAGCGACGCGGAAATGGACAAGCTGATCGAACGCCAGGGAGCGGTGCAGGAGAAGCTCGATCACCTTAATGCGTGGGATCTGGATTCGCGGCTGGAGCTGGCGATGGATGCCCTCAATTGCCCTCCCGGCGAGACGCCGGTCCGGGTGCTTTCGGGCGGCGAGCGCCGGCGGGTGGCCCTGTGCCGGCTGCTGCTGCAGCAGCCCGACATCCTTCTGCTCGACGAACCGACCAACCATCTCGATGCCGAGACGGTGCTGTGGCTCGAGGCCGAGCTGAACCGCTACCCAGGCACGGTCATCGCGGTCACCCATGACCGCTATTTCCTCGACAATGTCGCCGGCTGGATTCTCGAACTGGACCGAGGCGAGGGCATTCCCTGGAAGGGCAATTACTCCTCCTGGCTGGAGCAGAAAGAGGCGCGGCTGCTGCTGGAGGAGAAAAAGGAGACCGAGCGGCAAAAGACCCTGCGGCGCGAGCTGGAATGGATCCGCATGACGCCGCGAGCGCGCCAGGCCAAATCCAAAGCGCGTATCAGCGCCTACGAGCGCCTGCTCGAGGAGGAGAGTACCGCACGGCAAAAGGATCTGGAGCTCTATATCCCCTCCGGACCACGGCTGGGCAAGATCGTTATCCAGGCGGAGCAGATCAGCAAGAGTTACGGCGACCGGATCCTGTTCGAAGAGTTTTCCTTCAATCTGCCGCCCGGCGGCATCATCGGCGTGATCGGGCCCAACGGCGCCGGCAAGACCACCCTCTTCCGGCTGATCGTTCAGGATGAGCAGCCGGACCGCGGTGTTATCCGCATCGGCGAGACCGTCCGGCTCGCCTATGTCGATCAAAGCCGGGCCGCGCTCGATCCGCAAAAGACCGTGTGGGAGATGATCAGCGGCGGTCAGGAGCGAATCCAGCTGGGCGGCCGGGAGATGAATTCGCGCGCTTATGTGGGCCAGTTCAATTTCCTCGGCAGCGATCAGCAGAAAAAGGTCGGCCTGCTCTCCGGCGGCGAGCGCAACCGGGTGCACCTGGCCCTGGCCCTCAAGCAAGGCGCCAATGTAATCCTGCTCGACGAGCCCACCAACGATCTCGATGTCAATACCATGCGCGCGCTCGAGGAGGGATTGCTAAGCTTCGCCGGCTGCGCGGTGGTGATCAGCCATGACCGCTGGTTTTTGGACCGGATCTGCACCCACATCATCTCCTTCGAGGGCGACAGCGGCGTGGTCTGGTTTGAGGGCAATTTCAGCGACTATCAGGAAAACCGCCGCCAGCGTCTGGGCAAGGCGGCGGATGTGCCCCATCGGGTCAAATATAAAAGAATGACGCGATGACCCGGAGGAGTGCGGACGCCTCCATCCCCCTCTCCGCAGTCAGTGAGCATCCCCATCCCGGCCTGGTGCTGCTCGCCTTTGCCGCGTTCATCGCGTTGGGGATGCCGGATGGCGTGCTGGGTGTGGCCTGGCCCTCGGTCCGGTCCGGGTTCGGCCTTCCCCTTGATGCCGTCGGACTGCTCATCGCAGCCTCCACCGCCGGGTACCTGACCGCCAGCTTCGCCAGCGGGCTGCTGGTCGCACGTCTGGAGATCGGCCTGCTGTTGGCGGCGAGCTGTGCCCTCACCGGAGCCGGCTTAATCGGTTATACTCTGGTCCCTGCCTGGTGGATGATGGTGCTGCTGGGGATCGCAGCCGGTCTGGGAGCCGGCGCGATCGATGCCGGCCTTAACACCTACGCCGCAACCCATTTCAGTGCCGGACTGATGCAATGGCTGCATGCCAGCTACGGGGTGGGGGCTGCCCTCGGCCCCGTCACCATGACCGCCGCGCTGGCCAGCCTGCACTCCTGGCGGGCGGGTTATGTAGTCATCGGAGGATTTCAACTGGCCCTGGCGGTCTGCTTCGCGTTCACCCTCCCGGTATGGAACCGGACAGGAGAAGCCGTGGCCTCCACGGCACCCGGAGCGCCGGATTCCCGCCGGACCCCGTTGTCTGTGACCTTGCGCTCGCGCGGCGCCTGGCTGAGCATGCTGCTCTTCTTTCTCTATACCGGCGCTGAATTCTCGCTGGGAACCTGGAGCTATTCGCTGCTCACCGAGTCGCGCGGTATCCGGCCGGAGACGGCCGGCCTGTGGGCGGGCAGTTTCTGGGCGACCTTTACGGCGGGACGGATGGCTGCTGGTCTCTATGCCGGCCGGGCGGGTGTCGACCGCCTGGTGCGCGGCAGCCTGCTCGCCGCCCTCGCCGGCGCCCTGGTTTGGTGGTGGAATCCCCTGCCTGCTGCGAACCTCGTGGCGGTGATCGTGATCGGATTCGCCCTTGCTCCCATTTTCCCGGCCCTGACCACCGGGACCCGTCATCGGGTGGGCCTGCGCCACACCGCAAACACCATTGGCATGCAGATGGCGGCAGGTTCATTGGGTTGCGCCTTCACACCGGCCCTCGTCGGCGTCCTCGCCCGCCGCATTTCACTGGAGATCTTTCCGATCTGCCTGGTCGTCCTTTTCGTGACACTTCTCGGCCTGAATGCCCTGGCCGAAAGGTCGCGCGCCCGCCTGGCGGAGTAATCAGAATCCCTTTTATCCACGATGATCTACAGGAGAACCCATGAAAAGCTATCGCAAAGAACTCTGGTTCAATGTTCCCTCCCGCCGCGCTTTCATCCATATCACTCCCCAGGTCGAGCAGTGCCTCGCCGAGAGCGGTATCAGGGAGGGACTCCTCCTCGTCAATGCCATGCACATCACAGCATCCGTTTTTATCAACGACAATGAGAGCGGATTGCATCAGGACTATGAGAAGTGGCTGGAAAAACTGGCGCCGCACGAGCCGGTCGGCCAGTACCGGCATAATGATACCGGCGAGGATAATGCCGATGCCCATCTCAAGCGCCAGGTGATGGGGCGGGAAGTCGTTGTTGCCGTCACCGCCGGGAGGCTGGATTTTGGCCCATGGGAGCAGATTTTTTACGGGGAATTCGATGGCCGGCGCCGCAAGCGGGTACTGGTGAAGATCATCGGCGAGTGAGCCGGCCGCGGGAGAGTGATGGCAGCCAGGAGAGCCCCATCACCGCCAGGCAGCCGATGAGGTTATACCAGAGGAAGGAAATACCGCTCCAGAGGAAGCAGGCGACGACCACAGTTTCAGCGGCGAGGGCGGCACGAAAGACCGCGCGGCCACCGACGCGGGGCATGTAAAAGGCGGTCAGAAAGATACCGAGGATGGTGCCGTAAAAGAGCGAACCGAGGATGTTGACCGCCTCGATCAGCGACCCCAGGCGGCTGGCATAATCGGCGAAGGCGACTGCGAAAAATCCCCAGAAGAGGGTGGCCCCGCGGGAAAAGCGGACGGTGCGGCGCTCTGCTGCGGCTTGATTAACGGCCTGAGCCGCGGCGGGATCGAGCTTGCCGGCCTCCTCGCCGCTGGCATCGGCTGCCGTAGTGGCTTGCGGCTGGCGCCGGAACCGGCGATAAAAATCCACCGTCGTGGTCGAGGCGAGGGCGTTGAGCTCGGCGGCTGTCGATCCCATGGCCGCCGCGACGATAGCTGCAATCACAAGACCGAGCAAGCCGACCGGCAAGTAATGGACCAGAAAGGTGAGAAAGACAAAATTGGTATCCTTGCGGTCCATGCCAGGGTGCCGAGCCGCGAGGAGATCAATGGCCGATTCACGCACCGCCTGCATCTCACCATTGGTTTGCTTCAGACCAGCCGCATAGCGGGCCTCCTCGACGGCATCTTCGCGGTGCATGGCCGTCAGCAATCCTCCGATCGCCGCCTGTTTCTCCGCATGCAGCGCGGCATACTGCTGCTCGAGATCCGCATACACGGCCGCCTGGGGGGTATGACGGATGGCCGTCACCGGTCCGGCGTTGAAAAAAAGCGGCGGGGCGGTGAACTGGTAAAAGACAAAGACCAGCACGCCGAGAAAGAGAATCGAGATCTGCATCGGGATCTTGAGCAGGCCATTGAAGAGCAGCCCCATGCGGCTTTGAGTCACAGACTTGCCGGTGAGGTAACGCTGCACCTGGGACTGGTCGGTGCCGAAGTAGGAGAGCTGCAGGAAAAAACCGCCGATAAGCCCCGACCAGAGGGTGTAGCGGCTGTGCAGGTTGAAAGAGGGATCGATACTCTCCAGCTTACCGAGTTTGCCGGCGAGCCGCGTCGCGTCCAGAAGACTGACCTGAGCGGGCAGGAGGCGGATCAGCATGGTGCAGGCCACCACCATCCCGGTAAAGATGATCAGCACCTGGACCGTTTGGGTGTGGCTGACCGCGCGGGTGCCGCCGCTGGCGGTGTAAAGCACAACCACGCTGCCGAAGACCAGATTCATCCAGAAAATATCCCAGCCGAGGATGGTGGCGAAGATGAGGGCCGGGGCATAGATGGTCAGCCCGGCGGCAAGCCCACGCTGGACGAGAAAAAGCGCCGCGGTGAGGGTGCGGACACGGCCGTCGAAGCGCTGCTCTAGGTACTCGTAGGCGGTATAGACCTTGAGGCGGTGGAAAAGGGGCACGACGGTGATCGAAAGCACCACCATCGCCAGCGGCAGACCGAAATAGAACTGGATGAAGCGCATGCCGTCGGCATAAGCCTGCCCCGGGGTCGAGAGGAAGGTGATGGCGCTGGCCTGGGTGGCCATGATCGAAAAGAGCACGGTGTACCAGCGCAGACTGCGGCCTGCGAGCAGGTAGCTCTCCGCCGTTCGGGCGCGCCGTCCCCGCCACAGCCCGTAGAGGGCGATGAAGGCGAGGAAGGCGATGAGGATGATCCAGTCGAGCGAGCGCATCAGCGGAAGGTCCGTGTGACCCAGGCCAGAAGGAGGATGACGGCCGCGAGTGCTAGAAGCTCCAGCAGGTACCAGCTCCGCCACCGTTTGAACAGGAGTGGCTTTTCGGCGCCGGCGGGATCCGGCTGAACGTTCCCGTGCGGCGTCTCCTTAAGTAGGGCACTCATCGGGTGGTTCCCGCATGGATCATGTTGATGAAGAGCCGCCAGGCGCCCGGCACGCCGGCCGGCAGCTGCCGGAACCAGGCGTAGCAGGTATGGATGTAGCTCCCCTTGCCGTAGCGGGTATAGAGCGTGCCGCTGTTCAACGCCTTTTCGCCCGGATCGTGAGAGGCGAGGAGGGTCTGGTAGCGGGCATCCCACTGGTCGGGAAAATTGAGGCCGCGCTCCTGCACCCAGCCGGTAAAATCGGCCAAGGTGATTCGGTTGGGACGGGTGAGCAGGGGATGGTCCGGCTGCAGCAGGGTCACCGGCGCCTCCTCATCGCTAACGCGGCCGCGCGAGAGGCGCAGCGGCCACGGCCCGAGCTGGCTGGTCACCAGGCGGAAGGGGGTGTTGTACTGCACGATCAGAGTGCCTCCCGCCCGGACGAATTCGAGCAGCCGCGGCTGGGCGGCAGACAGGACGGGACGGGTATTGTAGGCGCGCACACCGGCGATGATCACTTCCAGACCAGCGAGATTCCCTTTCTCCAGGTCCTCATCGCTGAGCAGCCGCAGAGAATAGCCCGCCGTTTCGAGGCAGGCGGGGATCTCATCTCCGGCGCCCATTATATAGCCGATTCGCGGTTTGGCGGCTGGCAGGGCGAGGCGCAGCAGCTTGACCTGCGCTGGCGGAAAGAGGGTCTGGATCGGAATATGGGGATAGCTGATGGTGACCAGATCCAGGTCCCAGGTCCGACCGCGCACCGCGGCATGGGTAGTGAGGATGCCATCCCGGGCGCCGGCGCCGGGACGGATCCGGAATTCGAGGTCGCGGATTTCTTCCCTGACCGCCAGCTTGAACGGAATGCTTTCAGGCGTGCAGACCCAGCCGTCGGGCAGGGCGAGCGTCACCTGGCCCTCAACTGCGCCTGTGAGATTGCGCAACTGGAGACGTAGCGGCCTGACGGCTTGATCGGCGAATAGGATCAGCTCCTCCTTGGTGTGAAGAACCACCGGCGGCCCGACCGTGAAGGGACGGTAGAGATCTCCCTCGACCGGATCGGTCCAGCGGTAGAGCAGCGGGATGGTCATCGGAACGACCTGGCCGCCGCAGCGCAGGTGAAAGGTGACGGTGCCGGCCGGCGGGGATTCGGGCTCGCCAATCAGCTCCTGCTCCGTGACCGCATAGAGGCCGCGGCTGGCCGGTTGCTGCAGCCAGTAGGGCTGGGTGACGGGCAGGCCGGCGGGCAGCACAAGGGTAGTGTTTTTTTCAAAGGGCTGGTTGCCGGCCAGGGCGGCCTGGAGCAGGGTGTCGCCATGCCCCCAGGAGAAGGTGATCTGGTCCAGGACCCAGGGAACCGGGCTGCGGTTGACCACCTGGAGAGCGAGGTGCAGCGAGTCGCCCGCCGCCGCAACCGGCCGGTCGACGGTGGCTTCGAGCCAGAGTCCGCTGCAGGCTAGGATCGCGGTGATCAGCTCACTGCGTTTCTGCGCCTTGTAGGGGCTCTCCGGCAGTTGTTGCACCAGGGGCCAGGCGCGCAGTAACGGTGGCAGGGAGCGCGACGGTTCGGCCGCGACGAAGCGGCGCAGGGCCTCCGTGAACAGGGCGGTGAGCGAATCCGCGGCGGGGGAGACCCGGCGCCAGCTCAGGTCGATGCCGTCGAAGAGATCGCGGGCTGCATAGCTGCCGCCAAGATGGCGGAAATACTCGATCCGGCTGCCGCGACGCTCGGCCGAGCCGAATCCCTGGCTCTTGTGCATACTGCGGCTCTGTGCGGCGATCTCGGTGTAGGAGCGGCCGAGCAGCGGATTATAGAGGCCGGTGTCGACCAGGAGCAGCGAATCCTCCCGGGCCGGATCGAGGCGCCAGCCGTTCCAGAGCAGACGTTTGGCCCGCCAGGGTTTGACCAGCGCAAGTTGTTCGGAGAAGCGGCTGCTATCGGCTGCGGCGGCAAAGGCCTCGCGCGCCAGCAGGGCCGAGGCGGCATGATGGCCATGGCCACCGTTGTCGCCCTCGAGGAAGCGGGTGATGAGGATGTCGGGCTGATAGCAGCGGATGATCCAGACCATGTCCGCGAGGACAGCCTCATGGCCCCAGATTTCCAGGCTCTCGTCGCTGGATTTGGAATAGCCGAAATCAATGGCGCGGGTGAAGAACTGGCGCGCCCCGTCAATGCGCCGCGCTGCCAGCAGTTCCTGGGTGCGGATGACCCCCATCCGCTCGCCCTTTTCACTGCCGAGGAGATTCTGGCCGCCGTCGCCGCGGGTGAGGGAGAGGTAGGCGGCGTCGACAAGCCGCTCCCGGCCCAGGTAGGCCAGAAGCGCGGTATTCTCGTCGTCGGGATGGGCGCCGATATAGAGGACGCGGCCGAGAACGTTGAGCCGGGCCAGGGCCAGCTGCAGTTCAGCGCTGTTGGGCTGGCTGACCGGCTGGCTGAAGAGCAGCGCCTGGCACGCCAGAAGGATCAGGAGAAGAAGACGGAGTGATTTCACCGGTTACCTCGTCGTAGGGATGGCTGTTCGCGGATAAATTGGCCATTTTCTCGCTGAGAATCAAGCACTTTATCCGCAGGTGCGAGAGGCACGGCGGCCGCTACTTTTGCCTTGATTTTTAGCCCCCCAAACACTATATTTTCTATCGGTTCGATGCCATTGGATCCCCGGTTCACGGTGAACCGGGTTTTTTATTTTCGAGGAGGGCTTTTGATCACCCTGGCGGTACAAAAAAGCGGTCGGCTGGCGGAAAAATCGCTTGCCCTGCTGCAGGAATGCGGCGTGGCGTTCGAAAACAGCGGCAAGGAGAAGCTCATCGCCGCAGCCGCCAATTTCCCCCTACAACTGCTCTTTCTCCGCGACGATGACATCCCCGAGTGCGTCGCCGACCGTATCGCCGATATCGGGCTGGTCGGCGAGAACGTCGTCGCCGAGACCCAGCGAGAAGTGGAGATCATCGAGCGGCTCGGTTTTGGCCGCTGCCGCCTGAGTCTCGCCCTGCCCAAGGGGATGCCCTACGCCGGCCCGGCCGATCTCCAGGGCAAAAAGATTGCGACCTCCTATCCCAACATTCTTGGAGCGTTCTTGAAACGTCATGGGGTTGCAGCGGTCATCCACGAGATCAACGGCTCGGTCGAGATCGCGCCTGGTATCGGTCTAGCGGAGGCCATTTTCGACATCGTCAGCACCGGCAGCACCCTGATGAGCAACGGGCTGCGCGAGGTGGAGCAGGTGATGACCTCCGAAGCGGTGGTGATCACCGCCCCGGGGCCCGATCCGGCCAAACAGCGTATCATCGATCAGCTGCTCTTCCGCATGCGCGCCGTGCGCAAGGCCGGACAATACAAGTACATCCTGCTCAACGCTCCGGATGACAAGATCGCCGAAATCACCGCCTTGCTGCCGGGGATGAAGAGCCCCACCGTCATGCCTCTGGCGCTTCCGGGGTGGAGTTCACTCCATTCGGTGATCCGCGAGGATCTCTTCTGGGAGATCATCGAACAACTCAAGCAGCATGGCGCCGAGGGTATCCTCGTGATCGCCATAGAAAAAATGATCGACTAGAGGACGAGATGAAGGTTTATGTGCGGCCCGAGCGGGCGATATGGGACGAAATCGTCCGCCGTCCGGTGCTGGACTGGCAGGGCATGCAGCCGGTGATCGAGCCGGTGCTGGCGGCGGTACGCGCGCACGGCGATCAGGCTCTGCTCGCGCTGACGGAAAAATACGATGGCATCAAGCTGGAAACGCTCGCGGTGACGCCCGCCGAGTTCACGGCAGCGGAACAGTCGGTTCCCGAGGAACTCAAAGAAGCGATCGCTTTGGCAGCCGAAACCATCACCCGCTTTCACGCTGCCCAGAAGCGTCCGGTCGACAAGATCGCGACCCGGCCCGGCGTGCTGTGCTGGCGCAAGCCGGTGCCGATCGAGAAGGTCGGCCTATATATCCCCGGAGGGACAGCCCCGCTCTTCTCGACCCTGCTGATGCTCGGTATCCCCGCGGTCCTTGCCGGCTGTGAGGAGATTGTTCTCTGCAGTCCGCCGGATCGCCGGGGCGGGCTCCATCCCGCCATTTTGCATACTGCGCGGCGGATCGGCCTGAGCCGGCTCTTCAAGGTGGGCGGCGCGCAGGCGATCGCCGCCATGGCCTACGGCACCGAGAGCATCCCCAGGGTCTATAAGATCTTCGGCCCCGGCAACCAGTTCGTGACCGCCGCCAAACAGCGGGTCAGCCTGGAGGGGACGGCGATCGATATGCCGGCCGGCCCCTCGGAGGTGGCCGTGGTCGCCGATGAGGAGGCCGACCCCGCCTTCATTGCTGCGGACCTGCTCTCGCAGGCCGAGCACGGCGCCGACAGCCAGGTCTTGCTGGCGGTCGTCTCGGAAATCATGCTGCAGAGGGTGATGGTGGAGATCGATGAGCAGCTCGCCCGGCTGCCGCGGCGGGAACTGGCCGCCCGCGCCCTCGAGCACAGCAAGGCCGTGGTGGTGGAATCGCTCGAAGAGGCCATGGCCCTGGCCAACCTCTATGCGCCCGAGCACCTGATCCTCCAAAGTGCCCGGGCGGGTGAGCTGGCCGGACAGGTAAAAAACGCCGGTTCGGTTTTCATCGGCGCCTATACGCCCGAATCGGCAGGGGATTACGCCTCCGGCACCAATCATACCCTGCCGACCGATGCCCATGCCCGCGCCTGGAGCGGCGTCTCATTGGAGAGTTTCATGAAGCAGGTCACTTTTCAGGAGATCACGCCGGCTGGACTCGAGGAGATCGGACCGGCGATCGAGATCATGGCCGCGGCGGAGGGGCTGCAGGCGCATCGTCACGCTGTGGCGATCCGCCGGGTGCGGGCCGGGAGCACTCCCTCATGACGCTGGATGAGGTGAAATCGCTCGTCCGCCCCAACATCCTCAGCCTCGAACCATACGCGTGCGCCCGCGATGAGTTCAAGGGAGAGGCGGACCTTTTTCTCGACGCCAATGAAAACTCGCTGGGTTCCGTGGTTGCGCCGTCCTTCAATCGCTATCCCGACCCCCTGGCGGCGGCTGTCAAGGAGAAAGTGGCGCGGATCAAGGGGGTGCGGCCGGAGCAGATCTTTTTGGGCAATGGCAGCGACGAGGCGATCGACCTGCTCTTCCGCCTTTTTTGCCGCCCGGGAGAGGATGCGGCCGTCGTCCAGCCCCCCACCTACGGCATGTATGCGGTGAGCGCGGCGATCAATGACGTGCGCGTTCTTAAGGTGCCCCTGAGCCGCGACTTTCAGCCCGACCCGTCGGCGCTGCTGGCGGCTGCCGGCGCCGTGGTCAAACTGCTCTTCTTCTGCTCGCCCAACAATCCCAGCGCCAATCTCATGGCGGCGGAACGGGTGCAGGCGGTGCTCGACGGGTTCCCCGGGATGGTGGTCATCGATGAAGCCTATATCGATTTCTGTCCGGAGGCCTCCTGGCTGGGCGCACTAGCGCGCCACCCTAACCTGGTGATCCTGCAGACCTTTTCGAAAGCCTGGGGCATGGCCGGATTGCGGCTCGGGATGCTTTTCGCCCACCCCTTCATCATCGGATTACTGAATCACACCAAGCCGCCCTATAACGTCGACGCTTATACTCAGCGGTATGCCCTGGAGGCTCTCGAGCACGAGGGACGCAAAAACGAGATGGCCGCGCTGCTAAAGACAGAGCGGGAGATGCTGGCCGCCGCTTTGGCCCAGCTCCCGGATGTGATCCGGGTGTTTCCCTCCGACGCCAACTTTCTCCTGGTTCGTTTCCGTGCCGCGCGTAAAACCTTCGCGGCGCTCATGCGTCACGGCATCATCGTTCGCGACCGCAGCAGTCAGCTCCACTGCGAGGAGTGTTTGCGGATCACCGTCGGCGCGCCGGAAGAAAACCGCGTGCTCGTGGAGACGCTGCGCTCGCTGGGGGCAGCCTGAATGGCACCGGCAGCACAACCATAAGGAACAGCATGAAAAAAGTACTTTTCATAGATCGCGATGGCACGCTCATCCGCGAGCCGGCGGATGAACAGATCGACTCCTTTGCCAAGCTCGAGTTCATCCCCGGGGCCATCACCGCCCTTGGAAAGATCGCCAGGGAGTGTGATTTCGAACTGGTGATGGTCACCAACCAGGACGGCCTCGGCACCGCCGCTTTTCCCGAAGAGAATTTCTGGCCGGTTCAGGATTTCATCCTCAAGACGTTGGCCGGCGAGGGAATTCACTTTGCCGCAGTGCATATCGATCATACCTTTCCACATGAAAAGGCGCCGACGCGCAAGCCCGGCACCGCCATGCTGTTGGGTTATATGGATGGCCATTACGATCTGGCCGCTTCTTTTGTCATCGGTGACCGCATCAGCGACGTCCTGCTGGCGCGCAATCTCGGCTGCAAGGCGATCCTGATGCGAGAGGGGCTGGAGATAGCGGCCGATCTGGTCACCACGGACTGGGATGTAGTCTATCGCTATCTCAGAGGCATCCCGCGGCGGGCGGAGGGGGTGCGCCGCACCCGCGAAACCGAGATAACGCTCCGTATCGATCTCGACGGCCGCGGCGAGGCGCATATTCAGACCGGGATCGGCTTTTTCGACCACATGCTCGAGCTTTTCGCCAAACACGCCGGCTGCGATATGGAACTCCAGGCCCGCGGCGACTTGCGGGTCGATGAGCACCACACGGTCGAGGATGTCGCCTTGACCCTCGGCGAGACGTTGCGCCGGGCCATGGGCGACAAGCGCGGCATGGAGCGCTACGGCTTTCTGCTGCCGATGGACGAGTCCCTCGCCCGCGTCGCGCTCGATTTTTCGGGCCGGCCGCAGCTGGTATGGGAGGCCGAGTTTCGCCGCGAACGCGTCGGCGAGATGCCGACCGAGCTTTTCGAACATTTCTGGAAATCCTTCTGCGACGCAGCCGGGGCGAACCTCCACATCGCCGCAACCGGGGAGAATGAGCACCACAAGATCGAGGCGATTTTCAAGGCTGTGGCGCGGGCCGTACGGCAGGCCGTCCGCCGTGATCCCGGAGACAGGTCGATCCCGAGCAGCAAGGGTGTGCTGTGAAGCTGGTGATCGTCCAATATAACGCCGGCAACATCCATTCGGTCCGCCTGGCGCTCAACCGCCTCGGGCTGGATCCGGAGGTGAGCGACAATCCCGAATCGATCCGCCGCGCGGACAAAGTGATATTCCCCGGCGTGGGCGAGGCCGGCTCGGCGATGGCCTTTTTACGACAGCGCGGACTTGATGAGGTCCTTCGCGCCTTGAGCCAGCCCTTCCTGGGCATCTGCCTGGGGCTGCAGCTGATGTGCCGTCACTCCGAGGAGAACGCCACCCCATGCCTTGGCCTCTTCGATCTGGCGGTGAAGCGATTTCCTCCGCAGGGCAAGGTGCCGCATATGGGCTGGAATACCATCACCCGCCTGCGCGGTCCCCTCTTCGCCGGGCTGGCTGAGGGGAGCTGTCTCTATTTCGTTCACTCCTACTACGCCGAAATCGCGCCCGAGACGGCAGCAACCTGCGACTATATCCTCCCCTTCAGCGCCGCCCTGGAGCGGGATAATTATCACGCCGTGCAGTTCCACCCCGAAAAAAGCGGCGCGGCGGGAGAACACATCCTGAGGAATTTCCTCGCCCTATGATCACCATCATTCCGGCCATCGATCTCATCGACGGGCAGTGTGTGCGGCTGACCCGGGGGGAGTATGCGACCGCGCAACTCTGCAGCAGTGATCCGGTGGCGACCGCTATCGATTTCGAGCGTCACGGCGTCAAGCGACTGCATGTAGTGGATCTCGACGGGGCGCGCGCCGGGCACATTGTCAACGGCGAAGTGCTGCGGCGGATCGCCACGGCGACCGCGCTGACCATTGATTTCGGCGGCGGGGTGCGCACCGCGGCGGATGCCGGGCTGGCCTTCGCCTGCGGCGCGCAGATGATCACCGCCGGGAGCATCGCCGTCCGCGACCCCGGCACGGTGTTGGGGTGGCTGGAGCGCTTCGGCGCAGAGCGGATCCTCCTTGGCGCTGATTTCAGCGCCGGCCGAATCGCAGTTTCGGGCTGGCAGGAGAAGACGCAGCAGAACCTGGAAGAGTTCATCGCCTTTTTTTACGACCGCGGTGTGCGCCAGGCCGTCTGCACCGACATCGAGCGCGACGGCATGCTGCAGGGACCGGCACTTGAAGCCTATGTGCGGCTCAAGGAGCGCTTTCCGGATCTGCAGCTGATCGCCAGCGGCGGTGTCGCCGCCATCGAGGACATCGCCCGGCTGGAGGCGGCCGGCGTCGCGGGCGTCATCATCGGCAAGGCGCTCTATGAAGGGCGCGTGACCTTCGCAGAACTGGAGCCCTGGCTATGCTGACCAAACGCATCATTCCCTGCCTGGATGTCGCCAACGGCCAGACCGTCAAGGGGGTCCGCTTCGTCGATATCCGTGCGGCGGGCGACCCGGTCGCCCTCGGGGCGGCCTATGCGCAGCAGGGCGCCGACGAGCTGGTTTTCCTCGACATCACCGCCACCATCGAAAAACGCGGCACCTTCGCGGAGTTGGTGCGCAGCATCGCCCTCAACGTCAATATTCCCTTCACCGTCGGCGGAGGCATCCGCAGCGAAGCGGATGTCGAGCTGCTCCTCGATGCCGGAGCGGACAAGATCACCATCAATTCGGCAGCGGTGCGCAATCCGGGTCTGATCGACCGCCTCGCCAGCCGCTTCGGCAGCCAGTGTGTGGTGCTGGCCATCGATACCCGGTTCGAAAAAGGGCACTGGAGCGTCCATATCGACGGCGGCCGAACCCCCACGGGGATCGATACGGCTGCATGGGCGCGGGAGGCGGCCGGCCGCGGCGCGGGCGAGATCCTGCTGACCTCGATGAACCATGACGGCACCAAAAACGGCTTTGCCCTCGATATCACCCGTGCTCTTTCCGAAAGCCTGCCCATTCCGGTGATCGCCTCGGGCGGCGCCGGCACCTGTGAGCATTTTCTCGAGGTTTTTACGGAGGGCAAGGCCGATGCCGCCCTCGCCGCCTCGGTCTTTCATTTCGGGGAGATTCCAATCCCCGAACTCAAGCACTATCTGGCTCAACACCATATCGCGGTAAGACTATGAACCTCAATTTCGCCAAGAGCGGGGGCCTTATCCCCGCTGTTATCCAGGACAGCCGCACCGGTCGCGTGCTGATGGTCGGCTTTATGGATCCCGAAGCCTTTGAGAAGACCCGCGAGAGCGGTCTGGTCACTTTTTTCAGCCGCAGTAAAAACCGGCTCTGGACCAAGGGGGAAAGCAGCGGCCACTTCCTCCACGTCGAGGAGATTCGTACCGACTGCGACCAGGATACTGTGCTCATCAAAGCGCGGCCGGACGGGCCGGTCTGCCATACCGGCGCCGACACCTGCTTTGCGGAGAGCAATATTGCGGATGGGGAGTTTCTCCACCAACTGGAAGAGATCATCCGAGAACGCCAGCGCAAGCCGCAAGAGGGTTCCTATACCTGCCGCCTCCTGGCCCGAGGCCTCCCCAAGATCGCCCAGAAGGTCGGGGAGGAGGCGACCGAGGTCGTCATCGAGGGCGTCACCGGGGATCTCCCTCGCCTCAAGGAGGAGACGGCGGACCTGCTGTATCATCTCCTCGTCCTTATGGCCGCACGCGGCGTGCGCCTGGATGACGTGCTCGAGGTGCTGGAAAAACGTCATGCCGGCAGGTGAGCGTCACCTGCGCAACTTTTTTCCCTCCCATACGTCTATACTATGATATTCGTGGGGGAGTCCCATTACAAGCCAAGGAGCCCTATGATGAAAAGAGTCGCCCTGCTGCTCTTCCTCCTGCCGGCCCTGCTATTTGCAGCCCTCCCCGGCCGCTTTATGACCAACCCCGATATCCGCAACGATCTCATCGTCTTCTCCTTCGAGGGCGACCTCTGGCGGGTCAGCGCCCAGGGCGGACTGGCTACGCGTCTGACCGTCCACCCCGGCGACGAGACCGCGCCGCGGATCTCGCCCGACGGTGCCTGGATCGCCTTCACCGGCGATTATGACGGCGCCCGCAACCTCTACTGTATCCCCGGCGACGGCGGGGTCCCCAAACGCCTTACCTGGCAGCAGAGCGCCCAGGCCCTGACCTGGACCCCCGATGGCAAAAGGATCGTTTTCCGCTCCGCCTTCGAAAATACCTACAGGCCGATCACCAAACTCTATGCCGTCTCGATGGAGGGCGAGTGGCCCGAGCAACTCCCCGTGCCACAGGGCGTCCTCGCCAGCTTTTCCCCCGACGGCAAAAAAATGGCCTACTGTCCCAAGGGCCGCGAGGAGTATTACTGGAAACGCTACAAGGGCGGCCAGTATGTCGACCTCTGGCTCTATGATTTTACCACCAAAGAGTACACCGACCTCACCGACTATGTCGGCAAAAGCGCCTATCCCATGTGGATCGGCAGCAAACTCTACTTCGTCTCCGACCGCGGCGACAACGGCATCTCCAACCTCTTTACCTACGATTTCGCCACCAAGGTCGTCACCCAGGTCACCTTTTTCAACGATTTTGATGTGCAGATGGCCGCAAGCGACGGCCAGCAGATCGTCTACATGCGCTCGGGCTGGCTCTATGTGCTCGACAGCAAGACCAACACCAGCCGCAAGGTCGACATCCAGATTCCAAGCGACCGCTGGCAGCTGGCCGACCGCACCATCAATCCCAAAGAGTACATCCACAGCATGGCCATCGCTGGCGACGGCAAGAGCGTCGCTTTCGAGGCCCGCGGCGATGCCTTCATCGTCCCCACCGACGAGAAGAAGGAGACCATCAATCTCACCCGTACGGCCGGTTCGCGCGAGCGCTACGCCCAGATCTCGCCGGACGGCCAGTGGGTGGCCTTTTTCTCTGACAAGAGCGGCGAATACGCCCTCTACATGATGAGCGTGGAAAATCCCCGCGGCGAATGGCTCAGACTCACCGACGACCTCAAGACCACCGTTTACCACCTCGAGTGGTCGCCTGACAGCAAAAAGATCCTCTTCAGCGATAAATCCTTCACCCTCTGGTACCTCGATATTGCCACCAAAAAGCTGATCAAGGTGGATTCTTCCAACCGCCTCAAGAATGATGAGTTCACCTGGGAGGTGAGTGATTACACCTGGGCCCCCGACAGCAAGTGGATCGCCTACAGCTTCGTTCAGGAGAACCGCAATTCGGTGATCTACCTCTACAGCCTTGAACAGGCTAAAAGCTTTGCCATCACCGGCGATTTTTATGACAATCTTTATCCCACCTTTGACGCCAACGGCGAGTATCTCTACTATCTCAGCTATCGCAATTTCAACGACGTCCAGATGGACGTCTTCGAGGACAACCACATCATTCCCGCGCCGGTACAGGTGATGGTGGTCCAGCTCAAAGCGGGTCAGGCACCGCCCTTTGAGGATACGGAGCGTCCGGGCATGGGCGGACGCAGCCCCGGTGGCCTGCCTCCTGATGTGGGTGGCCGGCCGCCGCTGGACAAGGGTTCGCGGTCGCGGGAGGAGAAGAAGGAGGGGCCGGCTGAGCCCTTCCGTATCGACCTCGCCGGTATCCAGGAACGCACCTTCACTGTCCCGGTCAAGGGCGGCAACTATTTCTACGCCAAGGCGGGCAAAGGCAAGATCACCTTCGCCGCGGTTGATGCCTTTGGCGAGGACGAGTACGAGGAGATCTATAATCCCGGTGGCCGCGACAAGTTTGAACTGCACATTTACGACATGAAGGACAAGCAGGAAATCGTCCTCGAGAGCAAGATCTCCGACTGGCGCATCTCGGGTAACGGCGAGACCATCCTCATCAAAAAGCGCAACGACTATTATACCGGCGCGCTCGACAAGCTCAACGGCAAGAACCTCGGTGACAAGCTCGATCTCGACAAGATGGTCTATACCGTACAGAGTCAGGCGGAGTGGAACCAGATCTTCAGCGACACCTGGCGCTGGTACCGCGACTTTTTCTATGATGCCAACATGCACGGCCGCGACTGGAAAAAGATGGGCGAGGCCTACCGCGCCTACATTCCCCAGCTCAATTCGCGCGAAGATCTCAACTGGGTGCTCTCACAGATGGTCGGTGAGCTCTGCGTCTCGCATACCTATGTCGGCGGCGGCGACCGCGGTCCGGCGCAACGGCCCGAACAGACCACCTTCACCGGACTGCTGGGCGCCGATCTCGCCCCGGGCGATGGCGGTTATTACAAATTCGTCAAGATCTACGGCCCGACCGACCTCAACCGCGACCTCTCCGGTCCGCTGGTGCGCCCGGATGTGAGCCTGAAGGAAGGCGATTACCTGATCGCCATCGATGGCCGCGAGATCAAGGCCCCCGAGAACCCCTACAAATACCTCCAGGTCGCCAGAGACCAGAAGGTACAGCTCACCGTCAACGACAAACCGGGTCTGGCCGGCGCAAAGAGTTTCAAAACCGAACCGGTCCGCTCCGAGTACGCCCTGCGCTACCAGCGCTGGGTCTGGGACAATATGCAGCAGGTCCTCAAGGCGAGCAACGGCGACATCGGCTACATGCACATCACCGCCATGGGGGTGGGCAACCTCGGGCAGTTCGACCGCTACTGGCGCGCCTTCAAGTTCAAGAAGGGTCTGATCATCGATGTACGCGGCAACGGTGGCGGCTGGACCGAGTACTTTTTGATCGACAAGCTCGAACGCAGACAGACCGCTTACAACGTCATGCAGAACATGGAGGCCTACCGCTATCCCAACAGCGCCTCCACCGCCCATCTCGCCGTGCTGACCAACGAAGCTAACGGATCGGACGGCGAAGCCTTTATCGAGGATTTCAAAGCGCGCAAGCTCGGCACGGTCATCGGCGTCCCGAGCTGGGGCGGATTAGTAGGCATCATCAATGCCCAGAAGACCATCGATAATGGCTCGGTCAACCAGTCCAATAACGCTTTCTGGGGCGAAAGCGGCAAATGGCTGGTCGAGAACCATGGCGCCGATCCCGATATCCTGGTCGAGAACGATCCCGCCTCGGCCATGGCCGGCCATGACAAGCAGCTCGAGACCGCCATCTCCGTGCTGCAGAAGCAGATCGCGGAGAAGCCGTGGACCTTCCCGGCCCGCCCGGCCTATCCGAAGAAATGAGACAGGCGATGAAAGCTGTTTATGCTGCAGTACTGCTCCTGCTGGCCGGCTGCGCCTTCGCACAGCCGGCCGCGCCGGATTCCATCACCGCCGGTATGGTGGCCGCGGCGGAGCGGCTCCAGGGCCTCTCCTTCACCCCGGCCGAGCGCGATTCGATGCTCGACGGCCTCAAAGGGCAGCTGGAAAGCCTGGAACAGATCCGCGCCTTTCCCCTGGCCAACAGCGTGACGCCGGCCCTGCTCTTCAATCCGCTGCCAGAGGGCTTCATCATGCCGTCCGGCAAGGCATATTGCCGGATCCCCCGCCCTAAGGCCGTGAAAAAGCCGGCGGATCCGGCCGACCTCGCCTACCTCTCGATCCCCCAACTGGCCGAGCTGCTGCGCACCCGCCAGGTTACTTCCACGGAACTGACGCTCTTTTACCTCGAGCGGCTCAAGTACTATGATCCAGTGCTGCACTGCGTCATCACCCTGACCACCGACCGGGCGCTGCGCGAGGCGGCCCGGGCCGATGCCGAGATCGCCGCCGGCCGCTACCGCGGCATGCTCCACGGCATTCCCTATGGGGTGAAGGATCTGCTCAGCACCGCCGAGTATAAAACCACCTGGGGCAGCGTGCCCTTCAGGGAACAGTGGGTTCCCGAGGATGCGACGGTTATCCGCAAGCTCGAGGCGGCCGGCGCCGTGCTGACCGCCAAGCTGACCATGGGCGAGCTCGCCTGGGGTGACGTCTGGTTCGGCGGCAAAACCCGCAATCCCTGGAATCCACAGCAGGGTTCGAGCGGCTCCTCGGCCGGCTCGGGCGCCGCAGTCTCGGCCGGCCTGCTGCCCTTCGCCATCGGCACCGAGACCTGGGGCTCGATCGTCTCACCCGCCACGGTATGCGGCGTCACCGGACTGCGGCCGACCTATGGACGCGTCAGCCGGAGCGGAGCGATGGCCTTGAGCTGGTCCATGGACAAAATCGGCTGCCTCTGCCGTACCGCGGAGGACGCCGCCATCGTCCTTGCCGCCATCTCCGGCCCCGACGGCCGCGATCAGACCCTCTACGATGTGCCCTTTTGCTATGACTCCGGCACACCCCTCTCCGCGCTGCGCATCGGCTATCTGCAGAAGGATTTCGCCGGGGCCTATCCCTTTCATCGCAACGATTCGCTCGCCCTGGCGCAGCTGAGCGCCCTCGGCGCCCGGCTCATCCCGATCGAGCTGCCCCGGCTGCCGGTGAATGCCCTCGCGATCATCCTCAGCGCCGAGGCCGCCGCGGCCTTTGACGAACTGACCCGCAGCAACCGGGATTCCCTGATGGTGCGCCAGATCAAAAACGCTTGGCCGAACGATTTCCGCCAGTCGCGCTTCATCCCCGCGGTCGAGTATATCAACGCCAACCGCATCCGTCATAAACTCATCCAGGCCATGGCGAAAGTCATGGAAAACGTGGACTGCTATCTCGCCCCCTCCGACGAGGGCGATAATCTGCTGCTGACCAACCTTACCGGTCACCCCTCGATCACGGTGCCGGACGGTTTTTCCGAAGATGGCACCCCGACCAGCATCACCGTCACCGGCCGGCTCTTCGATGAGGGGAGCATCATCGCCGTCGCCCATGCCTGGCAGCGGGCCACCCACCACCATCTCCAGCGCCCACCGCTCTGATCCGAATAACAAGGAGGTCCTTGATGCAACGCCGTCCTTATTTGCTCTTCTTCGCTCTCTTTCTGCTGACCCTGCCGCTGCTGCTGGCGGCACAGGGACAGAAACTGCTCACCTACGATCAGGCTTACAACCGCGCCGAGCCGCGTCTGACCACCATGCTGCCGCGCATCGAGAAATGGCTCGACAGCGGGAGTTGGCTCGAGTCGCGCACCGAGCCCGGCCGCACCGGGGCCGCGCTCTACAAGGTGGACGCCAAAACCGGCGCCGCGTCCCTCTGGCTCGATTTCAAGGAACTGGGCAAGGATCTACCCCAAGGCCTTGCACTCGATCTTCGCACCGAACACAGCGAGGATTACCAGCATTTCATCCTCCGCAAGGACAACGATCTCTGGTATTTCAATGCCGCGACGAAGAGCCTGAAGCAGCTGACCAGCGACAAGGCGGAGGAGAAAACCCCGATTCTTTCGCCGGATGGCAAAAAGGTGGCCTTCACCCGCGACCATGACCTCTACGTGATCGATCTCGCCAGCGGGGCCGAACAGCGCCTCACCTTCGATGGCTCGGAGACCGTCTACAATGGCTGGGCCTCCTGGGTCTACATGGAGGAGATCCTCGGCCGGGGCCTGCAATACCGTGCCTTCTGGTGGTCCCCCGACAGCAGGATGATCGCCTTCATGCGTTTCGACGATGCTCGCGTGCCCGAGTTCACCCTGGTCAAGGCCGATGGGCCGCACGGCGAGGTCGAGAGGCAGCGTTATCCCAAGGCCGGCGATCCCAATCCCGAGGTGCGCATCGGCGTCGTCCATCTCGCCAGCGGCCAGACCACCTGGATCGATACCGATCCCTTCGGCGACCGCTATGCCGCCTGGCCGATGTGGACGCCCGACAGCCACCAGCTCTTCTTCCAGTGGATGAACCGCGGTCAGGACCATCTCATTCTCTACAGCGCAGATCCGCAAAGCGGGGTGAAGAAGCTCGTATATGAAAAACGCCATCCCACCTGGGTCGAGTTTTTCGAATCCATCTATTTCTTTAAGGATAACAGCGGCTTTCTGCTGGTGAGCGAGGAGAAGGAGTGGGACGAGATCTGGCATTATGCCATGGACGGCCGCCTGATCCAGCAGGTCACCCGCGAGCCCATCCAGGTGAAGGAGATCCTCCTGGTCGATGAAAAGTCCAAAACCGTCTGGTTCCACGGCACCGACGGCGACCGGGTGCAGAAGCATCTTTATAAGGTAGGATTGAACGGCGGCGGCTTGAAAAAACTAACCGGCGCGACCGGAGCGCACACCTGCAGTGTCGCCCCCGGCGGCGGCTGGTTCACCGACAATCTGGCCACGCTGGAGCGCCCGGCGCGGCTCTTCTTATGCGATAAAGCAGGCAAGGAGGTAAGGCTCCTCGGCGATCAGAAGCTGCCCGCTATGGATGACTATGCCCTCGGCACCAGCGCGATCTTTTCCATCCCGTCCGGTGACGGCTATGATCTGCCGGCGCGCTGGATTCTGCCGCCCGGCCTCGATAAAAGCAAAAGGTATCCCGTCCTCTTCGAAGTGTACGGCGGCCCCGGTGCCCCGATCGTGCGCTACGGCTTCCCCATGCTCAACGATCTCTTTCTGGCGCAAAAGGGCGTCATCGTCTTTTACATCGATAATCGCGGTTCGGGTTACAACGGCAGAACGGGGATGGACGCCATGCACCGCAATCTCGGCAAGTGGGAGGTCCACGATTACATCGCCGCGGTGAAATGGTTGCGGCAGCAGTCCTTCGTTGACTCGACGCGGATCGGCATCACCGGCGGGAGCTATGGCGGCTATGCCACCCTCATGGCCATGACCGCCGGGGCGGACTATTTCACCCTCGGTTTGGCGGAGTACTCGGTGACCGACTATCGCCTCTATGACAGTATCTATACCGAGCGCTACATGGACACCCCGGAGGAAAATCCCGACGGTTATACCGCGGGTGCGGTGATGACGTATGCGGACAAGCTCAAGGGCAAGCTGCTGATCACCCATGGGACCATGGATGACAATGTGCACATGCAGAATATTCTCCAGCTCATCGACAAGCTGCAGGACCTGGACAAGGATTTTGCGCTGATGGTCTATCCCAACCAGCGCCATGGGATTGGAGGGCCCAAGCGCAAGCACGTCACCCGGTTGGGGTATGAATTCCTGATGAAGGGTTTCGGCCTGGTTCCCTGAGGGCCGCCCCCACACTCTCGCGCCCACCTGGGCTGGCGCGGACTAAGAAGGACAAATGCCGATATTTTTATTGCGTATTTATCGAAAAATATATATATTAATGGCCGTTTTTAAAAACACCAGGCGAAGGTGTAGCTCAGCCGGTAGAGCAGCGGCCTTTTAAGCCGTGGGTCGTGGGTTCGATTCCCGCCACCTTCACAAAAAGCCCTTGATTCGAACAGAATCAGGGGCTTTTTCTTTGTTTGACTTACAATCCATGATTGGTTATTATTCATGGAATCAACTGGAGAACCAGGTGATAAGTTATTTGGTAATATCCGAATAGATTAGTGATGGATCCATCCTGCCCGGTTGCCCATTTCAAGGATCGGCCAGATGTTCGTTCCAAGAAATAATCAACTCACAAAGCGCTGACTTACCAAGCACTTTCACCTCCGGGACAAACGAGTATAGATCGCATCGAGCAGCGGCGTCTTGCCGTCTGGCAGCCGATCCCCCAACAGCGGCCAAACAATCAGCCCGCCGGCCTTGTTTTGAATAACATAGTCTGCTTTTAACGCAACGGATTCTTCATCATCCAGAGAGATGAGCATTTTCAGTGAATCGCTGACCAGATATGGCGCCTGTGCTTTGGGATCCCAGAACCGTTCGAACAGATCCAGCTTTTCGGCGATTTGTGCATAGGGGATGCCATCCTGTTCCCGAAAAAGGCTGGTATCGGCGCCCTGATGTTCGCCATAGATTTTGTTGCACTGCATGTAAGAATGGCCGTAAAAAGCAGCACCCAGATTAATTTTATCCGCCGGCACGCCGTGCGCAACATGATAGAGCTTGAACGCGCCATCCAGACAGCGGGCGGAATCACCCTGCGATGGGCCGTATAACGCCGAGTTATGGTTGCTGGTCTTTCCCCCCGGGCCGAACAAGTCCCAGGTCATAATATTTATATAGTCGGAAATGGCGCTGATTTTCTGCACTTCCAGGTCTACCAGGTGGCTGGCGGCCGCAGGCAAGGAGATAGAAAGCAGATAATGTTCACCGGTTCTCTTGCCAAGTGTTTGCAGGCTGTCCCGCACGGTCTGGAGCAACAAAGTGAAATTTTCGCGATCTTGCGATGTGCCTTTATGCCGCACATAGCCCGGAAATTCCCAGTCCACGTCAATCCCGTCGAAGCCATACTGCCGGATGTGTTTCACACACCAGTGCGCAAAGTTAGCGCGTTTCAGGGGATCGGCAGCGACTTGCGGGAAATTGCTGGAATTGTCCCAGCCTCCGATGGAGAGCACCACCCTGGTGCCGTGGCGTTTGGCTAGTGCGATGAGCGAACCGCCCGTATCGATGACCGGCGATGGCGCCTCCTTTTTCCCTGTCAGCAGATAGCGATCGGCAACCGGATCCATTCCGACAATTTCGCCGCTCTCAAGCGGATAAAAAAATGAGTAGTTGATCACCGTTAGTTTGTCATACGGAATATGGCGTGGACTGAGAAGAGCCGGCGACTTTTGCCACTGCCAGGATTGATAATACCCGATCACCGCTTTCTTTTGCCCCATTACCTGCCCCGATGCCAAAGTGATGAGCAGGACAACGGCCCAATTCCTGAATTTAATCATTTTCATTTTTCCTCACTTTCACACTTGGCCGCGGGCGCCAGAGAGCAGGGATCCCGGGCTGGCAGAGACGGTGCGGCTCCTATTGCGGCAGCCGCGAGCATGCCGGTTTTAAAAATTCTCTTCTCTTGATCACTTGTCCTTGATGTAAGTGGAGCCGATCAAGTTAGCGCCAAGGAGTGCATTCCAGATGTTTCCCTTATTCGCAAACCGAATGCAGCGCTTGTTGGCGCTTCGTTCTTTGGGATCATTGATCTTCAGGTAAATATCATAGTCGCCGGCAGGAACGCTGCCCAATGCGGACATTTTTACTGAAAAGTTCAAATCACGCCATGCCGCAGTATGGTCTGCCCTGCTGTTCAAATCAGTCAGCCAATCCCTCGCGTCAAGGTTTGTAAGTGCCGTGAAAGTTTCAGAGCCCGCTTTGGCTTTGAGAATGATCGATACATTTTTCCTGTTGACCACATTGCCAAAGCCGACATTTTGGATCTTCCCCTCGAACCTCAGGGTTCCATCCTGCGCTACCCATTGGCTTGCTTTAGCCTCGCGCAACACCAATCGGTAGCCCAGTCTGTCACGCATGTATTCCATTCCGTTCTTGCCGTCATAGACCGGGTCAAAAACGGCGGTCTTTGTCGGTCCAGTGAAAGGGGGAATTGTTTCGCTGCTTGATGCCGGGAAAGTGACCGGTTGAGTGACGTTGGCTTCGTTATAGATAAAATTACTCCATCGGGAATAATTCCCATGTCTCATATTCAAAACCGTTGTCCGGAATTCACGGGCTTCAATGATAGCGCCTGGCATACGTCCAAAAGCATTATCGCCGATCCCCCCTTCTGCTTGAAAGATCGTGTTGCGCTTATAAAGCCAGGTGAGAAATCTGAACCGGTCATGCGGGTTATGAAATCTGCCATTGTTTTCATAATTAGTTTTTGTTGATAAAGTTTCGATATAACATATTGAAAATATGTATCGGGTTCCTTATATTTGAGTGCTAAACGACGAAATTTGGCAAACAAACCACAAGGAACCCGAAATGCTCGTAGAACGCCAGGAACAGAAGAATCTATTTGAGACCTTGCTTCCTTTTACTCTAGCAGATCAGGATTCAACATTAACCAGGATCGACGTATTTCTCGATAAGCATCCTGATATTTTACTGACTTTTACCACCTCGCTGAAAACGCGGTCCAGGAAATCCCAAACGATGGGACGGCCCAGCGAACCAGCCGAGGCGATCTTGCGGATGTTGATTCTGCGAAGGCTCTATTCACAGAGCTTTCGCCAGACTTGTAAAGCTGTGAATGATAGTCTGGTGCTACGTCAGTTCACTCGTATTTACTACGAATCGGTTCCAGACTATTCGACCTTGGCAAAGTATGACCAACTTTTAACCGAGGATCTTCTTAAAAAGCTGAATCGGCATATTGTATTAGGCGCCAAAGAACAAAAAGTGACAAAAGGTAAGAAGCTGCGCATGGATACTACGGTGGTAGAAGCCAATATCCACTATCCCACCGACAGTCATTTGTTATATGACAGCATAAGAGTATTATCCAGGCTGGCGCACAAATGCCGCCAGGCTGGCATTGCTTCTGGCGAAGTCACGCGCAATTTTACGCGCAGCGCCAAGAAGCAGCTTTTAAAGATCATCAAATTTGCCCGTAGTCGCAGTGAAGAGGGACATAATAAATTCAAGCGCACCTACCAGACCATGATTGAGATTGGCAAGCGCTCTCTGGTCCATGCTCGTCAATTGGTATCTGTTCATCTCAAAGATACCCAGGATAAAACCCTGAAACACATTGTCAAACAGTTCCAGCGTTTCATCCCTTTGGTCGAGAGGGTCATTGAACAGACCAGACGGCGAGTACTGGATGGCCAAATGATGCCGAACACAGAAAAACTGATCAGCATTTTTCAGCCCGATTGTTACGTCATACGAAAGGGCAAGCGCGCCAAACCCAATGAATTCGGCAAACTTCTGGAAATCCAGCAATGCGATGGCAAAATTATCACGAATTGGAATATTCATGCCACGAATGTTTCCGATACCGGGCTGTTTATTCCAGCGATCGAATCGCACATCAATCTATTTGGCAAGCCCCCACGGCTGGCCTGTGGTGATCGGGGCTTTTATTCCGAGGAGAACGAAACCTCTGCCCAACAGCATGGCGTCAAAAGAGTCTGCCTGCCAAAACGAGGCAAAAAATCCAAAAGCCGATGTGCTCATGAAAAACAAGCATGGTTTAAATCTGGCTTTGCCTTTCGTGCTGGTCTTGAAGGTAGCATCAGTGTATTAAAACGTCGGCACGGATTTGACCGATGCCTGAATGTTGGCGTCAATGCGTATCAAAGATGGACCGGTATGGGAATCATCGCCAACAATTTGCTGGTGATTGCCAAAACTTGAGATCTATCAAAGAACCAAGAGCGAATGCTCTTGCACAGCGCGTTGCTATTACCCGCTATAAGCCAAGAAAAGTACTTTTTCAACAAAAACTAATTAGCGGCATAACTATCGTCGAAAAAACCAAAACGCG
>Ga0208197_1000545_pt1 | contig 45991 bp, 40 predicted proteins | sample AD_JPNNA4_MetaG_FD_184444 | JGI IMG/M metagenome (GOLD analysis project Ga0208197, IMG submission 184444) | Active sludge microbial communities of municipal wastewater-treating anaerobic digesters from Japan - AD_JPNNA4_MetaG (SPAdes) (version 2) | ecosystem: Engineered > Bioreactor > Anaerobic...
CCGCGATGACCTCGTCGTTGAGTGACTCGATGCCCAGGCCGGGCGTGTCGGGCACGTCAATGAAGCCGTTCTGGATGATCGGCTTGGGCAGGCCGTTGACGAGATCATCCCACCAGGGAACGTCAATCGAATGATTTTCCAGCGCCAGGAAGTTCTCGGTGGCGGCGATGCTGTGGACGGCGGCCATACATCCAATCGGCGACTCGGCCATATGCACGGCCATCGAGACGCCGTACTCCTGCGCCAGGTCGCCGATCTTCTTGTTCTCGTAGATGCCGCCCGACGTCAGCAGGTCGGGGTGGATCACCGACACACCGCCCGACTCGAACAGCGGCTTGAAGTTCTCCTTCAGGTAGATGTCCTCGCCCGTACAGATCGGCGTCGTGCAGGAATTCGCCAACCGCACGTACTGCTCCGTCATCTGCCAGGGGAGCATGTCCTCATACCACGCCAGGTTGAACTTGTCCAGCCGGCGCGCGATCTTGATGCAGTCCTGCAAGCCGATATGACCGAAGTGGTCGGTCGCCAGCGGCACTTCATAGCCGATGACGGCGCGCACGTCGGCGACGTATTGTTCCAGGTAGTCCAGCCCCAGTTCGGTGACGTGGATGCCGGTGAACGGGTGCATCACATTCTGCGTCTCGGCGAATTGGCGGCGCATCGCCCACTGCGTATCAGGGTCGGCGCTGCGCATCTGCTCCCAAACTTCGTGGGGCGGCATCAGCTTGTGGATGAAGTCCGTCATCCCAGACAGTGCGCCCGGCACATCACGCAGCAGCCCAATGCCCACATCCATCTTGAGGAATGTGAAGCCCATCGCCATCCGCTCCTTGAGCGCCTCGCCCATCGCCGTGCCGGTGTTGCGCCCATGCAGATCGGTGTCGCAGTAGATGCGGATCTTGTCGCGGAACTTGCCGCCGAGCATCGCGTAAACGGGCACGCCGTAAGCCTTGCCCGCCAGATCCCACAGCGCCACCTCGACGCCGCAGACGCCGCCGCCCTGCCGCGCGTGCCCGCCGAATTGCTTGATGCGGCGGAAAATCTTGTCGATGTTGCATGGGTTCTCGCCCAGGATGCGGCTCTTGAGCATCAGTGCGTAGCGCGCGCTGGCCCCGTCGCGCACCTCGCCGTAGCCCTCGATGCCCTGGTTCGTGCTGATCTTGATCAGCGGGCAGCGCATCGGCGCACCGACAATCGTCGCCACCCGCATATCCGTGATGCGCAAGTCCGACGGGCGCGAGTTTGTGTTGACGTGGTTAAGTGTCTCTTCGTAAGTGGTCATTCATTTTCTCCTGTGAATAGTGATTGGTAGTTGGTAGACAGTAGACGGTAGACGGGGTTTTTCTCCCCTGTCTACTGTCTACCGTCTGCTGTCTACTTTCTATCTGGATCATTCTTATGCACATCGCGCACGGGCGGTTCGGGCGGCAATTGCGGTAGGCGGGCCTGGGCGCGGGATGCGCCGGCGAGCATCTCATCGTAAACGTCGCCGAGGTCAAGCCGCTCCAATGTCGCTTGCGTGGGCCAGCCAGTGGTCACGTCCCATCCGCGCAGGCGCAGGTATTCGTCCATCACGGGGTCGAATTTTTCGCGTTCCAGCGCCATCCGCGTCCCCAGTTCCGGGTTCACCCAGTTCTCGTCGTACTCGAAGCTTGGCAGCACGCGCTCGTCCATCGCGCGGTCTTTGGCGAAGTGCCGGATGCTGATCGCGCGCTCGAGGTTGAGGACGCGCTCCGCCGCCCGCGTGAATTCGGCCATATCCCATTCCGTTCCCGTCCCGGCGTTGAACAGGTGGACATCCACATCCGGCCCGTCAATCACCTCACCTTTCGCCGGGTCGCCGATCCGGCAGAAGCGGTCGGGGCTGGTGTGGCTGTAGATCAGCGGGAACACCTGATCGTCGGTGGGCAAACAGTCTTTCATCACCGAGCGCAGGCCATGGTAGGCGGCGGGAATCGCCTTACCCTCGTAGCCGCTGAGCGGATCGAGCGTGTCGGCGCGCCCGTACACGCGCTCGCCGATCGCGCGCATTTGATCCCAGGTGATCGCGCCCTCCTCGCCGGGCTTGCGCCAGCCGAACGGTCCGCGCATCATCACGTTTTGCACGTAGCCGTGCGTGCTGCTGGCGGGATCGCGGGTGTCCATAGCCCAGTGCAGCGCGCCGACGATCCAGAAGGGGTAGACGATACGGTTGACGAAGGCCGCGTGCCCGTCCCAGTGCCCGGAATAGCCCCAGCCGGTGTAATAGCGCCGCACCAGATCTTCGCCCAAGCCCAGTTGGAACGCCGCGCGGTAGCCGCCTTCGGCCAGCGCGTCGCCCATCCCCTCGCGGTGCGCCATTGCATCCAGCAGCGCCACCCAGAAATCGAGCGAGTTCCAGTCAAGGGGCATCCCGTTGATCTCGGAGAGCACCCCTTCGTACTGGCACGAGCGCAGCCAGGGGACGACGCCCACGAGCATATCCCAATGATTGATGCCCAGGCGGTTGGCGTGCATGTTCAGCTCGAACGCCTGGCGGAAGTCGAAATACCAGTCGTACAATCGCCCCGGCCCGGTGCCGGCGAACACGCCGCTGACACACGCCATCGCGCCCGACCATTTCTGATCGAAGTGGCAGCCCTGGATGCCGGTCACTTCGACGCGGCAGGGGGTGGGACAGTACATCGTGCACGGCGCGAGGCGAATCTTTTCCACGCCCTCATTTTGCAGACGCTCGGTCATCCGCTGGATGAAACGCTTGCCCGGACGCGAGCCTTGCACTTCCGTCGCAATGTCGCGGTAGAGCGTCTTCAATCGTTCGGGATGGGCCACGGAGACCTTGCCCGTGCCGCTGACCGTGATCGCCTTGAGCTTCTTGCTGCCCATCACCGCGCCGAAGCCGCCTTGCCCGGCGACCGATGAACTGCCCGTGTGGATGGTGGCAATGCGCGACAGGTTCTCGCCGGCCGGCCCAATGGTCAACGTCTTCACCTGCGCGCCGTCGAGCGCCTGAATTTCCTTCTGCGCCAACAGCGCATCCATGCCCCACAGTGCGTCGGCCGGCAGCAGGCTCACTTCGTCGTCGCGGATGAGCAATCGCACCGGCGTCTCGCTCGCACCGGTAATCACGACGCCGTCGTAGCCGGCCTTCTTTAGCTCGTGGCCCCAATCTGCGCCAATGCTGGCCCGCGAGAACCACGTGTAAGGCCAGCACTGCGGGCTGAACGCGCACACGTTCGTCCGCCCAGAGTAGGGGGAAGGTGCGCCGGTGAGCGCACCGGGCATCACCATCAGCGGGTTGCGCGCGTCGAACGCCTCCACGGGATCGGGGTACTCGTCCCAGAGCACCTTCGCCGCCAAACCGCGCGCTCCGATAAACTGGTACGCATCCTGCGCCGTCTCCTGCGCCCAGATGCGCCCATCCGACAAATCCACGCGCAACAACCGGTTGCGCCAGCCGTAGAGCGGCGCGAACCGCTCCAACGTTACCGTTTTAGTCTTCATACGAACCCTTTTCTCCTTACGAACAGATGCAGCGTGCAGGTGTAAACAGACAAGGGGTAGTTTACTTGTTTTTTGGATATTGGCAATCAGTTACTAACCAAAATCTAACGCAATTATGCAACAAGGGGCTACACGCCGAGTTGATGTGTCAAATCACAATAATGCCGGACGCGCGCCAGCGGCGTATCCGGCGTCACCGGGCTGCCCAGGCTCATGATGAAGCGGCTGCGATTGCGCCGTCCGGCGGCGATCTGTCGGGCGATTTCGGCGCGCAGGGTGTCGTCGTCCGCCTGCTCCAGGATGCCCACTGAATCCAGATTGCCGAGCACGACCATTCGCCCGTTGACCCGTTCCGCCACATCCGCAATGTCAATCGTGAAGCCTTTTTTGCTCTCTTCCAACGCCAGCGCGTCCGCGCCGGTGTCGATCAAAAGGTCCCATTTGCCCGCTGGATTGCCGCAGAAGTAGTGGATGCCGACCATCCCTACCGCGTGGAGTTCGTCGGTGATCTGCCGCAGGTAGGGCAGGTTGAACGTCCGGTAGTGCTGCGGGCTGATCATGTCCATCATGCAATCCTCGATCCACACGCCCAACGCGCCCAAACGCGCCGCCGCGCGAACCTGCCCAATGCTGTATTCGGCGAACCGCTGTGCGGCGTAGTGGACCAACGCGGGCTTATCAATGAGATGCGTCATCATCCCCTCGAAGCCCCACATATAATAGCACGTCCACAACGGCCCAGCGACGTAACCGAGCGGGAAGCGCGCCGCACCCCAATCGCCGAGGATGTGCTGCGCTAAATCGCCACGCCCATCGGCCAAACCGTAGTCGCCGGTGTGCGGATCAATGAGCCAGGCATCCACTTCCTCCGGCGTCTGCGGCAGTTGCGCCGGGTGAACCGAGGCGACTTCGCGCCCGCTCCATCCGCTCACCTGCGGCGACGCGAGGCGCTGCGTCTCGCCGGTGTGCCGGTTAAAGCGATACACCTGGCTTCCCTGCGCCACAAGGGTGACGTGCGCGCGTTCAGCGTAGGATGCGCCTTCCGGCAGCAGGAACCAATCCTGCCCGATGGCCTCTTCCACCTCACGCCGCCACGCTGATTGCGTCTCGATGTCGGGTGTCACACGCACCCACCACGGGCGGTTGCTCAGTTGCGTCCAGTGGTCGCGGATGAAGATGTCTTCGTAGCAAATCACGGCGGGGATTTCAGGCGTCCCCTCCGGTGAAAACGCCGCCAGTATTTTGTCGCGTCCGTTCATCTGTTTCATCTCTATATGAATGTAGTCGTTACGCAATTCATTGTCTTTCGACAGGATTCACAGGATGAAGAGCCTTTCCAGTCCTGAAAATCCTGTTCATCCTGTCCCAAAAAGGGCAAAGTGCAATTACAGTTGGGTATCCCACATCCCGCAAAAGGGTTCCACCGGGCTGACGCCCTTGAAAGGCGAGCGCCCCACGAGCTTATTCACCAAAGCCCTGAGCGTCGTCTCGCTGGAACTGTAGGTGTTGATGTAGGTCGGCACGCGGGGGACGTCCAGCAAGTGGTAGGGGTTTTCGACGGAAATGAACAGGGTCGGCACCGAGGTTATGTAAACCGGCACGTTAGCGCCCATCGGCTGCGCCCACTCGATGCGCACCACGGTCTGGTTGCTCTTAGTCGCCAGTTTCGCCAGGTAAATGATCAGGTCATATTTTTCAGTGATGGCGGTGGTGGGCTGCATCCGCCCCTCCATGCCCCGGCTGGGATCGAAACGCTCCACGGCAAAGCCTTCCTCTTCCAGCAGACGAACGAAGATCTCGTGGACCGGCGTTTTATCCCAGTCAAAGTACCCTTCGCTGCTCTGAATGTCGTAGAAGAGGACGCGCTTGAACCGGTCGGGCGAAATCGGAAGGAGGTTCTGCAGATCTTTGACCAGGGTGATCCCTTTATCGGCGCACTCGGCGGCCCAGGTTTTGTGTTCCGGGTTTGCCAGCGTTTCCATCGCCGTGGCGGGTGAAGGGAGCAGACTGCCTTCGCGCTGTTTCTGATGCAGCTTGAGGGCCGCCTTCAGCCCCAGAATGCGCCGCAGGGCGTCCTCCAATCGCTCCGGGGTGATGACGCCATCGGCGACCCCCTGTTTCATAAATCTGAAATCCTCTTCGAGATTGCGGGTGAAGAGGAACATATCGCAACCGGCGGCGATGGTCTGCGGCACGGCCTGCGCGCGCGGCATAGGGATAAGCATCCCCGCCATCGAGGTGGCATCCGTGACGACCAGCCCGTTGAAGCCGAGTTGCTCGCGGAGCAGTGTCGTGATCAATTCGTAGGAAAGGGAAGCGGGCAGGATGTCTCGATCCTGGATGCCCGGATTCAGCTTGCGAGAATAGGCCGGCTGCATGATGTGCCCGGCCATGACAGTCAGCGCGCCGGCGTCAATGCAGGCTTTGTACGCCGCGCCGAAAGTAGCATCCCACGCTTCGCAGGACAGGCTGTTGATGCTGGTGACGAGGTGTTGGTCGCGCTCGTCCACGCCGTCGCCGGGGAAGTGCTTGATGGAAGCGGCCACGCCCTGCTCCTGGACGCCGCGCACGTATTGCACGCCCATCCGGCGCACCCGTTCTGGATCGGAACCGAACGTGCGGGTGTTGGTGATGGGATTGCGGAAGTTATAATCAATGTCAATGATGGGGGCAAAGGCCCAGTTGCCGCCCACGGCAGCCCCTTCGCGCCCGCAGACGACGCCCAACCGGTACGCCATCTCGTCGTTGTCGGTGGCCGCTACCTGCATAGGCGAACCCAGGCTTGTGCCTTCCAAGACCATCCCCGCGCCGCCCCGCTCAAGGTTGGCGGCGATGAGCATCGGGATGGTGGAGTTTTCCTGGAGGAGGCGCACAGTCTTCACTACCTCCTGGGCCGGCATCACCCGGCACATCAAACCACCAGGTTTGACATCCAGCGCCAGGTGTTTGAGATACGCTTCATCGCTGGAATAAGCGATCAGGCAAAACAACTGCCCAATTTTCTCGTCGGCGCTCATCCCGGCCAGGGTGGTTTCCACCCAGCAGATGTCTTCGTCGCTCAGGTAAAAAGGCTTGGCTTTCAGATCTACCATAGAATACCTCTAATCGAATTTGTTTACCACGCCCGCGAATCAGGCACATCCAGCCACGCGCCGCCGTTGGCGATGGACGCCTGGCTCACCAACCCCGGCAACGTCATATCCATCGCCTCGTGGATGCCGATGGGGCACGGCGTCCCCGCGACGATGCTGTTCACGAAGTCCAGCACCTCGAAGTAATCCCCGCCGCCGTGCCCGGCCTTGAGCGCAGCCTCCGGTGGATTGCGCCACATCTCCGGCATGTAGTCCTGTTCCAAATTGGATAGGTCAATCCACGTGTTTTTGTCCTTGCAGATGTCAGCCAACCAGATTTTGTGCGGTTGTCCAGGGACTCGCGCCGATTCAAACGCACCCTTTGTCCCTTGCAGCACGTGATTGTGCATCGCGTGCGGGCGTTCTGATAGCATATCCACGCGGATTTTGATCAGGCTGCCGCGCGCGGTCTTGCACAGCATCACGCAACTGTCCTGATTTTCGTAGAAGTCGCCGCGTGGGTCGCGGTAGTGATGCCCGCTGCCCTCGCAGCTCACGCGGACAACGCGATCCGCCGGTTTCCCCGGCTCCGCCGCAAACCATTGCAGGATCGGTCCCAGGCTGTGCGTGCCGTAGGTGACGCCATCAATGCCGGTCTGCCAGCGTCGCCGCCAGGGGGTGATTTCGTTGAGTTCCTTCAGTTCGTGGAGATATTCGCCTTCAGCGTAGTAGACCTCGCCGAACAGCCCGCGCCGCACCAGTTCCTTGACCAGCACGATCGGTTTGGCGTAAGTGTAGTTTTCGGCCATCATATACGCAGCCCGCGAGCGTTGGGCGGCGGCCACGAGCGCGCGACATTCTTCGATGGAGACGGACGCCGTCACCTCGCTCAGCACGTGGATGTGGCGTTCCAGCGCGGCGATGGCCTGCGGCGCGTGATACTGCATCGGCGTGCCGATGACCACGGCGTTAATCTCGGACTTTGCCAGCATCTCGTCGTAGTCAGTGTACGTCTCCGTTGCGCCCAGGACGCGCGCGGCCTCTGCGAGCGTGTCGGCGCGCACGTCGCAGACCGCGTGGATGCGCGTCAGCGGATGCGCGTCGAAAGCGGCGCGAAAACTCGCCCCGCGCCCCGCCGCGCCAACAATGCCGATGTTCAGTTTTTCGATGAGCGCCATATATTATGCCTCCTTTTGTTTCAGCCACGCCAGGGCATCAGTCTGATCGGCGCGCATTTGCTCGATCAAAGCCTCTGCCGATGGAAAGCGCAATTCCTCGCGCAGGCGGTGCAGGAAGTCCAGGTGCAGCCGCTCGCCGTAGATATCGCGCGAGAAATCGAGCAGGTAGGCTTCGACAGTGCGCAGCGCGAGGTCGAACGTTGGCCGTGTGCCGATGTTGACCAGCGCAGCAAAGCGTTCTGCGTGCAGGTGCGCCGCGCAGATATAGACGCCGTTCGCCGGCAAAAGCTGATCGTCGTTGAGCTGCAAATTCGCCGTGGGGAATCCGAGCACCCTGCCGCGTTGGTCGCCATGCGCGACGATGCCGCTCAGCCGGTAAGGACGCCCCAGACAGCTGTTGGCCTGCACGAGATCGCCATCCTTTAGCGCGCGCCGGATGCGGCTGCTGCGGACAGGCAGTCCCGCCCAATGCACGTTCTCCGCAAAGATGTGCACCGCAAATCCACGGCGCGCGCCCAGCGCTTGGAGAAAGGGGATATTCCCTTCATGGTTGTGCCCCAGCGCAAAATCCGGCCCGACCCACAGACCGGCCAGCGCCAGCTTCTCGACGAGCCACGTAACGTAATCTGTCGCCGAAATCAGCGCCACTGTGCGGTCGAAGGATTGCACAACGATGCCATCTGGTCCCAGCGTCTCTATAAATTCGAGTCGCTCCTCCAGGGTAGAAAGCACACCATGATGGTTGTGCCCCAAAACCTGGCGCGGCAGTGGATCGAAGGTCAGCACTACTGCCTGCATACCGGCGCGGTGCGATTCGGCGACCATCTGCCGGATCAAGGCCTGATGCCCAATATGGACGCCGTCAAAAGCCCCGATGGTCAATCCTGTGGGGCCAGCCAACGTTAAAGCTTCAACATCTCTTCTTACCCACATACATCCCTCTAAAACGTAAGGCGTCAAACGTAAAAGAATTACGTTTTACGTTTTACGTTTTACGTTTTACGTTTTACGCTTCATTTTCTCCGCAGCACGAGCAGGCTGATCCCCTTCTCGCGCTTGCGTTTTTCGATCCGCCATTGCTTGCCGGGCTGAATGGCCTTTTCTAGCCGGGTGATGGGCGTCGAACCGGCGGTCACGCACAATATCCCGCCCGGCGCGAGCTGCGCGGCGGCCTGTTGCGCCAGCAATTCTGCTGCCGCTTGCCCTTCCTCTTCTCGTATAGCGCCGACGATCAAATCACCAGTTTGTCCTGCAGCTTGTTGGGATAGACCAACCTGGTGCGCCGTGGTGATGTGCGCTGCGGGACAGCCATTCTGGATGAGGTTGTAGCGCGCGCACCGCAGGCTCAACAAGTCGCGGTCCACCAGGGCGACAGCATCAGGCTGGAACAGCTTGCACAGCGCGACCGGGACGTGTCCTTGCCCTGGATTGAAGATGACCGCACGGTTGACTTTCGTTTCCCGTAACATCAACAGCCCTTCCACCAAGAGCGCGCTGCGGTAACTGAGGCTGTCGAATTCCGGCAATCCGCGCGCGGTTTGCATGGAAAAGGTCAGTTTGCCAGCGGAAATCGTTACGTTGTCGCGGTGATAGAGTCCGGCGGCGAAACCACTCTCGAATGTACGCAGTTTGTCGCGGTAAGCCGCAGCAAAGCGATAGTGGAAGATGGCGTGACCGGCGCGTGCCTCCTGAAAGATTATCTCAATATCGGGATCATCCAGGATGCTCGCCACCGTACTTTCCAGCGCCGCCACCACGACGATGGCGACCATGCCGTCCGGCGTGAGGAAGTGGTCGGCGTCATGCAGCAGGCTGGCGATGACCGTTTCGCCCGCCTTGCCGGGGATGTTGGAGATGACGAGGTCGAAGTCCCGCGCCGTCACATCGTCATACCCCAGGCTGCCGTAGACAGCCACATCCGCGATCTGGTTGAGCGCCGCGTTCTGCTGTGTATAATCCACAGCGAGCGCATCCCGATCCACCAGATGAACGACGCTGCCGGGGTACAGCTTTTTCAACGTCAGTCCCAGCGGGCCATACCCGCAGCCGAGGTCGAGGATTTTGCGGAAAGGCGGCGCCTCGTCGAGACTGCGCAGCAAGCGCGCCGTGCCCACGTCAATCTGGTGACTGCTGAACAAGTCCTGACTGACATTGAATTTAAGCGTCTGCCCGGCGTGATAAAAATCGAGGGTTTTCTTGTAATAAACGTCTGGCATATAACCTCGGTAAGAAAGAATCGGCGAATCGGCAAATCAGCAAATCAGCAAATCGGCAAATCGGCGAATCAGCAAATCGGCAAATTTGTGCTGTGGCCGGCTCTGAACTATGCCACCGTAGCAAATTTGCTTATGGTCTCACTCTGCTGCTGAAAAGACCAGCTTGGGCCGCCAAACGCCCGGTTCGACCGGGAGCAGCACGGCGACGAGACGCCCGGCGGCATCATGCGCCTGCACCATCGCTGCATCGGATGGCCCATCTAACAGGAATGTCTGGCCGTAGCCGACCGCGCGTTCTTGTTCCGGCGTAAGTGTGATCACGGGCAGTCCCGCGAGCGCCGTCTGCGGCGGCAGCAAAGCCTCGGCCAAACGCCCTGCATCGGCCAATGCGCGCAGTTCTTCCAGAGTGCGGCTGTCTTTCAGCCCAAACGCGCCCGCCGCTGTGCGGATGAGCGAAGTCAAATGCGCGCCGCAGCCGAGCGCCTGCCCCAGGTCGTGGGCCAGACTGCGAATGTACGTCCCTGCCGAGCACACCACTTCGATCGTCACATCAGGCAGCGTCCACTCCAGCACGTCCAGGCGGTGAATCGTGACCGGGCGCGGTTCGCGTTCCACTTCTTTGCCCCGGTGAGCCAGCTTGTAGAGCTTTTGTCCCTTGATTTTGACGGCGGAGTGCATCGGTGGAATCTGGAGGATGTCGCCCTGGAACTGCGCAAGCGCCGCTTCGACCTCGGCCTGGCTCACCGTCACTGGACGGCGCTCCACGAGATCACCGTCAGCGTCGTAGGTCGTCGTCGTCTCACCCAGGCACAGCGTAGCGCGGTAGGTCTTGTCGCACCCGTCAATGAACTGCACCAGCCGCGTCGCCGCGCCGACAACCACGACCAAAACACCCGTCGCCATGGGGTCGAGCGTGCCCGCGTGCCCTACGCGGCGCATTCCTGCCAGCCGCCGCACAGTATTGACGACGTCGTGCGAGGTCATCCCGGTGGGTTTGTTGACGACAAGGAGGCCGTTCATTTTCTAGCTGTCAGCCGTCAGCGTTCAGCAGCGCGCGAGTTCGGCGCGCAGGAGAGGCAGCACAAGCGCCTGTGCGCTGGGCAAGTCGCCTGAAACAGAACACCCGGCGGCCTGTTGATGTCCACCGCCGCCCAACACTTTCGCAATCTGCGCTACGTTGTAGCCGGGCCGCGAGCGCAGGCTCACTTTCACTGTGCCGTCGCGCATTTCGAGGAATGTCGCCATCATCTTCGCTTCGGCCACGCGGGTGATGAGGTTGCCCAGGTCGAGGTCATCGTGATCTTCGATGCCGAGCGCAATTTTCTCTTCCAGCGGAAACGTCGTCCAGGCCAGTTCACCGTCAAGCTGCAAATTACTCAACGCCACACCCCAACCGCGCATTTGCTGGTAGGGGACGGAGTCCAGGCTTTTTTCCATTACGCCAGGATAGTCGCCGCCGGCCTCGATCAGACGGCTGACGAACTTGAGCACGTCCGGTGACGTATTTGAAGTACGCAAACCGCGCGTATCGGTCAGGATACCGGCGAGCAAGCACGTCGCCATAGCGCCGTCCAGGGGCGCACCGAGCGCGTCAATGAGCGCCGCCATCGGCAGCGCCGTCGCCGCGGCTTGCGGCGCGACGAGGTTGACGTCGCCGAAGTTGTCGTTGGTTTCGTGATGGTCAATCACCAACAAGGGGAACGCGCCGCGCCAGTCCTCCTGGTAGATGCCACCGGTGCGGCCCAAGTCGCTCAGATCAACGGCGACGACGAGATCAAAGTCTGTATCCTGCGGCGCGACGTCGGTGTACATATCAGCGCCAGGCAAGTACATCAAGGTCGCCGGGATCGGGTGAACGCAGGCGAGCCGTGGGGTTTTGCCCAACCGGATGAGCGCCAGCCGCAATGCCAGCGCACTGCCGACCGTGTCGCCGTCAGGTCGAGGGTGAGAGATCAGCAGCGGGCGCTGGCTCTTGTGGAGCAGCCCCGCTGCTTGCGCTAAACTTTCCGAGGACTTCTCAGGCGACGGTGTCGGCATCGTCGAAGTCTTCCTCAAGGTCTTCCTCAAAGTCTTCCTCAAAGTCTTCCGCGATGTCTTGCTCATCCAGGTGACGCTCGAGCAATTCGTGGTGCAATAACGCCTCGATCCGCGCGCCGTGGGCCAGCGAAGGGTCATAGGTGAACACTAACCGCGGCAAACTCCGCAGGCGCAGCGTCGGCGCCATCTCGCTGCGCAGCCAGCCCGCCGCGCCATCCAACACAGTCTGTATCTCGGCGATCTCGTCCGCCGAACCGATGATGCTGTAGAACACTTCGGCGCGCGTTGTGTCGCGGTTGACGTCAACGTCGGTAATGGTGACATTCGCCAGGCGCGGATCGTTGCTCTCTTCGAGCAGCAGTTGCGTAATCTTACGCCGGATCATCTGGTTCACTCGCCCCAGGTATTTTTTGCTCATAATGTGACCTCCTTCGTGTAAAACGTAAACACGTAAAACGTAAATACGTAAAATGTAAGGAACACTTCACGTTTCACGTTTTACGTTTTATTCTATGCTGCCACCCGTTCCATCACGAAGAACTGCAAACGATCCCCCGCCTCGACAGCATCAAATCCTTCGAGTTTAACGCCACATTCAAAACTCTGCCGCACTTCGCGCACATCCTTGTCGAAGCGTTTGAGCGAGTTGAGTGAACCCTGGTGCACCACCGCGTTGTTGCGCAGCACGCGTACCTTCGCATTCCGTTGGATCACACCATCGGTGACGTAGCACCCGGCCACACGCCCAACTTTGGGGATGTCGAACGTCTGCCGGACCTGCGCTTCGCCGATCACTTTCTCGGCGTAGACCGGGTTGAGCATCCCTTTAACCGCCTTTTCGACATCGTCAACAATTTCGTAGATAATGTCATACGTTTTAATGTCCAGGTCTTCCATATCAGACATACGCCGCGCGGCGGAGTCGGTGTTGACGCGGAAGCCAATGACGATAGCCTCTGAGGCCAACGCCAGGTTGATGTCGGACTCGCTGATGTTGCCAGCCGCCGCGTGGATGACCTTCACCTTGACCTCATCGTTGCTGAGGCGTTCGAGGCTGTTGACGATGGGTTCAATGGAACCCTGGACATCGGTTTTGAGAACGATATTCAGCTCTTTGACCTGGCCCTCACGAATGCGGTTCGAAATATCATCCAGCGAAAGCGGGCGCACGACACGCGCCAGGTCTTTGCTGCGGGCTTCTTCCTGACGCTTTTGGGCGATAGCCCGCGCGGTGCGCTCGTCTTTGACGACTTCGAGACGGTCTCCGGCGTCAGGCACGTCGTGTAATCCAACGACGACGGTGGGCGTGGCCGGCGGCGCGGTGCGGTGCCGCTTGTCGTTCTCATCTTCCAACGCGCGGATTTTGCCCCAGGTCTTGCCGACAACGACGATGTCTCCAGTACGCAGCGTCCCGTTCTGGACCAAAACGGTCGCCAGCGGACCTTGCCGTTTATCCAAACGACCTTCAAGGACTGTGCCTACGGCATCGCGTTCGGGGTTGGCTTGCACGCAGGCTTCATCCGCCACCAGGAGAATCGCCTCCAGGAGATCTTCCAGACCAGATTGTTTTCTGGCCGAGACCGGGATCACCATCGTCGTGCCGCCCCACTCATCGGGCATTAACCCCTGGTCAGCTAACTGGCGTTTGACCACTTCAGGCTGTGCGTTGGGTTTGTCAATTTTGTTCAAGGCGACGATGATGGGGACGTGCGCCGCCCGCGCGTGGTTGATGGCCTCAATCGTTTGAGGCTGCACGCCATCGTCGGCGGCGACCACAAGCACGGCAATGTCGGTGGTGTTAGCGCCGCGCGCGCGCATCGCGGTGAACGCTTCGTGGCCCGGCGTGTCCAGGAAGGTGATGCGCCGGCCATTGTGTTTGATCTGATAGGCGCCGATGTGCTGGGTAATTCCGCCGCTTTCTTTACCGACGACGTTGGTATGTCGGATGGCATCGAGGAGGGAGGTTTTGCCGTGGTCTACGTGTCCCAAAACGGTAACGACAGGCGGGCGGCCGCACAGGTCCTCTGGCGCTTCCGTCGAGAGAAGAATCTGCCAGGCCGAAAGTTCTGTCTGTTTGTCTTCTTCCAATTCCGCATAAGGCTGTTTGGCCTCGAAGCCAAACTCACTGGCGATGACCGCCGCCGTATCAAAATCAATTTGCTGGTTGATACTGGCAAGGACCCCGTTGGTCATCAGGATTTTGATGATCTTGATTGGCGTTTCACCTAATAAATCGGCCAAATCACGGACGGTGATAATTTCTGGAATCGTGATTTCTTTCTGATCCATATTCAAACCTCCTCCTCTGTCAAGTTTTCATCCCCTGGATTGGCGTCGCCCGACTCCAGGGTTTCGGGAAGCGCAGCCGCGTACATCTGCAAAGCTGCGGTTTCCTCATCTGTCAGGGTTGTGCGCAAGGCTTGATTGAGCGCGCCGCGCTTTAAGGCGCGGGTCCAACACACGCGCTGGCGGCACAGATACGCGCCGCGGCCCTTCTGCTTCCCTGTCTGATCCACGACGACCCCACCTTCGGTGAGGTGAACCACCCGCACCAGGTCCCGCTTCGCGCGTTGGGCGCGGCACGCGACGCATGTGCGCGCTGGAATGTGTTTTTGCCGTGGCTGCTGTTTCTTTTTCACTGTCTACTCCACGCTATAGAAACAAAAGGGACGCCAGCAGTCTGTCTGGCGTCCCTCACGTCCCCTGGACGGTGAGTATCCCGCTAGGATAATCTTAATTCACGTCGTAGCTGCATCATGGATTGCATTTCCGACGGTAATCAGGACTTACAGAAAGACTGCATATCAATCACGTACCTAAAGCTAAAACTCATTCCCAAAATCGTCCCACATGTCCTTGTGACGGCGACGTTTGCGCACCACGAAAGTCTCGCCGGTTTTGTCGTCATACATGACGGTGCGGCCCTTCTTCTTCTTGCGCTTGTCCTTGCGGTCGTCATCCTCATCAACAAGTTCATCGTCCTCGAAGATATCAACGTAACTCTCGGCGAAGGTGACAGTTTTGTCCGTCTCGGTCTCCAGCGTCTCGACCGTTTCGACCGTTTCAACCGATACGTCAACCGCAACCGCCTCTGCCACTTCTGGCGCAGTTTCGACTTCAAGAGCCACTCCCGGCGCCTCAACGTCGCCGGCGACGGCTTCTGCCGGCAGCGCGACTTCTTCGGCAAGCGGTTCGCCCTCCGCTTCGACCACGACAGACTCCGCCGCTTCAACCAGAACAGGCGCCGCCACTGCTTCAACCGCCGGCGCTTCGCCCGCTTCGAGGTAGCGCAGGCCACTGGCGGTCACTGCATCTTTGATCTCACGCAGCGCCTTCACGCCGACGCCTTCAATCATCAACAGCGCCTCATCCCCCAATGCCACGCGCTCCATCACATCCCCAACGTTGCTGATACCGCTGTTGAGGAGGTGACTGTAGACTTTATCGGACAAAGCGAGGTCCTTGAGGTCCTTAGCGTAGGCGGCGCGCGGCACGCTGGCGCGCGCCGCCTGTTGCGCCTGGCGGCGTTCGGCGTCTGCCTTTTCCTGGGCCGAGCGGCGGGCGCGGGCTTGCCGCAAAGCCGGGCGATCCGCGTCGCGGCGCGTAATGAGCGCCTCACGCACGGCTTCCACCGTTGTTTTAATGATCCGGCGCTCCTCGTCGGTGTAGGGGTAATGCTCGCCTTCGTGGGTGCGCATAATGGTAGCCAGACGGGGAATCAACGGCGCCGCAGCAGGCTTGAGCGTGTTGACCAAATCGGGTGTGGTGTTGATCTGTTCCAAAGCCCACAAGGCGGCCTCGGTTGCGCCCTGAATATCAATCCGCCAGCCGGTCAATTTAGCCGCCAGGCGCGCGTTCTGCCCCGCACGGCCAATGGCCAGCGACAGTTGATCGTCGAGAACGACGACCGAAGCCGTGCGCCCGCCGGGGTTGCTCTCGTCCAGGACGACGCTGAGCACCTGCGGCATACTCAGCGCGTTGGAGATGTAAATCGCCGGGTCTTTGTTCCACTCGATGACGTCAATACGCTCGTCGTGCAGTTCGTTGGAGATCGTCTGGATGCGGATGCCGCGCATCCCCACACATGCGCCCACCGGATCGAGGCCGGGCTGGCGGGTGGAGACGGCGACTTTTGCGCGCATCCCCGCTTCGCGCGCGACGGCGTTGATTTCCACCTGTCCGGCGCGAATTTCGGGCACTTCCAGTTCCAGCAAACGGCGCAGCATCAGCGGGTGGCTGCGGCTGACGACAATTTCGGGACCGCGGGAGGTGCGCTTCACTTCCAGGACGTAGACCCGAATCTTCTGGTGCAGCATGTAGCGTTCCCCTGGAATTTGCTCACGCCGGGGCATGTGCGCTTCTTCCGTGCGTTCCAGGTGCAGCGTAACGCCATGTGGTGACACGGATTGAATCGTGCCGATGATGATCTCGTTTTCCTGGCGGCTGAAACGGTTGAACTGGCTCTCCCGCTCTGCTTCGCGCAGTCGCTGCGTGATCACCTGCTTGGCGGTCTGCGCGGCGATGCGACCAAAGTTGTGAGGGGTTACATCCACCATCAACAACTCGTCAAGCTGTGCGCCAGGCTTCAGTCCACGCGCCTCTTTCAACGTGATCTGGGTAATGGGATCTTCCACCGCTTCCACAGCGACCTTTTCCAGGTAGATGCGCGCCAGACCAGTCTCCAGGCTGATGTCAGCCGCGACATTTTGCGTAGCACCGACTTTCCAGTCGCGCCGGTAAGCCGTGACCAACGCCGCGCGAACTGCGTCCAGTACAACCTCCCGTGGCAAACTATACTCAGCGCATATTTGATTAAACGCCAGGGAGAACTCACTTTTCATGTCCCATCTGCCTCCCGCATCCCATCAGGTACGATTTACAAAGAAAAGTGGGGGACTCCCCACTTTTCTGGTGCGCGACCGCGCATCTATTTTCTTGTGCTTTGGATTATAACATACTTATGGGGTTTACGCAAGGGTTAGAATCGGTTTATGCACTGTTTGCCGACGCATTGTTATCTAACCTGACAAAGTTCTCGGCAACAAAACGCCCCGGAGACATTAAAAAACCATCCGGGGCGCTGCTATGCGGACTTATGAAAGTCACAGCTCAATGCTGTTTATGTTTCTTGTGATCGTCGTCGTCTTTCACAAAAACATTGAGCACCACACTGACAATACTGACGATGAGCGCGCCCCAGAACGCAGGCCAAAAGCCGTCGATGTAAAAACCCACGCCGAAATAGTTCGCCACCCACGCCGACAGCAGCAGGGTCAGCGCGTTGACCACGAGGGTGAACAGGCCGAGCGTGAGCATAATCAAAGGACAGGTAAGCAGCTTGAGCAGCGGGCGGACAAAGGCATTGGCCAGTCCCAGGATCACGGCCATCACCGCGTAGACGACCCAACCGCCGCCATCATCGACGTGGATGCCGGTCACCAACCACGCCGCCACAAACAGAGAAAACGCGCCAATCGCCCAACGAATGATGAGTTTCATGATGTCCTCCTAATCATAGTCTGATAGTCTTTAGTCACATAGTCGTCAGTCAAATAGTCTGGCTTCAACCATTTATATCTACGTTGAGGCAGCCAGAAGGTTTCAAGTGTAAAAGCAGGATTCACGAAGGCGCGGTTGTTTTTCACCGCAGAGATCGCCGAGGACGCCGAGAAACCACAAATTCTCTGCGCTCTCTGCGTACTCGGCGGTAGAATTCAGGTAATTTGCATAAGTTCTGAGAAAGCAAAGTTGCGCTAATTCTCCTGGCTGACGGCAAGTTCCAATTGGCGCTGGTAGAGCTGGCTGTACAATCCGCCGCGCGCCAACAGCTCTTGATGGCTGCCGATCTCACGGATGCGACCACTTTCCAGGGCCACGATCTTGTCGGCGTTGCGAATGGTGCTGAGGCGGTGCGCGATGACGAGCGCGGTGCGGCCCTTCATCACCTCGTCGAGCGCCTGCTGGATCAGGTACTCCGCTTCGGCGTCCACCGACGACGTCGCCTCATCCAGGATCAGGATGCGCGGATCGGCGAGGATGGCGCGCGCCAGCGCCAGACGCTGCTTCTGCCCGCCGCTCAACTTCACCCCGCGCTCGCCGATTTCGGTGTCGTAGCCCTGCGGGAGCTGCGCGATGAACTCGTGGGCGTAGGCGGCGGTGGCGGCGGCGATGATTTCATCGTCGGTGGCGTCGGGTTTGCCATAACACAGGTTCTCGCGCACGCTGGCATTGAAGAGGAACGTGTCTTGCAGCACCACAGCGACGTGGTGGCGCAGCGACGCGAGCTGCACATCCCGCAAATCGTGCCCATCCACCAACACCCGCCCGTGGACCGGATCGTAGAAGCGGCTCAGCAGGCGCGCGATGCTGGTCTTGCCCGCGCCGCTCGGCCCAACCAGGGCCACAACCTCACCGGGCGCGATGTGGAAGTCGACGTCGTGCAGCACTTCCTCGCCGTCCTTGTAGCGGAAGTGCACGTCGTCGAACGTCACGTCCCCCTCAACCGTCTCCAGTGGGATGGCGTCCGGCGCGTCCTGGATATCCGACACCTCGTCCATCAACTCGAAGATGCGCTCCCCGGCGGCGATGGCCTGTTGGAGGATGTTGTCGATCTCGGTCAGGCGGTTCAGCGGCTCGTAGAACGATGTGCTGTAGGCGAGGAACGCCACCAGCGTCCCCAGCGTGACCTGCCCGTTAGCAACCATCCGCGCGCCGAATCCCAACACCAGCGCCGTTCCCAGCAGCGCCAGGAAGCGCAGCGCGGGGAAGTATGTGCTCCACGCGCGGATGCTGCGCACCCGTTGGTGGTAATACTGCCGGCTGGCGTCGCTGAAGCGCAGCAGTTCCGGCTCCTCCTGGACGAACGCCTGCGTCACGCGGATGCCCGCCAGATTGTCCTCCAGCCGGGCGTTGATGTCGCCCAGCCGGTCGCGCGCCTGCCGGTAAATGGGACGCGCGTACCGGTTGAAATAGCGCAGTCCCATTGCGATGAACGGCACCGGGATCAGCACGACGAGCGCCAACCGCCACTCCATCGCCACCAGGATCGCCGATGCGCCCAATAGCCGCAGCAAATCCACCGCGGTCAGCGTGACGCCGTGCGTGACGAAGTTCTCCAGCGCCTCCACGTCGTTGGTGACGCGCGACATCAGCTCGCCGGTGGACGTCTGCTCGAAGAACGAGAGCGACAGCCGTTGCAGGTGCGCGTAGAGCCGCACGCGCAGGTCGAAGATGAAGCGCGCGCCCAGGACGTGCCGCACGTACTGTTCCGCCATACTGACCGCCTGCAAAAGCGCGTAGACGCTCACCAACCCCGCGATCAGCTTCCAAAGCTGGTTCAGGTCGCCTGTCGCCAGGACGCCATCGATGATGGATCGCTGGAACAACGGCGGCACCAGGCTCAGCCCGGTTTCGAGCAGCATGGCGATGGCGGTGAATAGCAGGGGCTTCCAATAAGGCTGTACGTAGGCGAAAAGACGTTTCAGGATGCGCATAGGATGACCTCTTCTATAAGTAAACCGCTCATCTCGCTAATCTACGCAAATCTCTGAGAAATTAGCGAAGATTCTCGTGATTCGCGGTTGAAATCTTCATGCTCGGTGCTCTATATTCAAGGTTGGCAAGCCCTACACTTCTGACTTGAGGGCTATTGATTCATAGACTTCCGGCAGCGCGCAGCAAGCATCGAACGAGACGATCTCATACCCCGCATCCCTGGCATAGCGGAGCGTCTTCTGCGACGGCAGTTCCATCCGCGCGACGCCCGCTTGCAGCGCCGCCAACTCGATGGCTTCACGCAGGGCGCGGGCACGCGGGCGCATGCAGCCAAGCGCGATTTCCGCCTCCGGGAACAACACCTTGACTTCGGCGACGACGTTCGCCACGGCCTCGGGTCCGGGCGCGGGCGCGTCCGCCAGCGGTGTGCCACGGGTCGGCGAGAAGACGATGACGACGACAGTGTGCGGCATATCCCCTGCCGCCGCGATAGACCGCAGCAATCCAGCCTCGTTGCCGTTGTAGACGGTGACGTGCGGGACGACGTCAATCCCGGCGGCGCGCAGAGTGTGATAGGCGGCGATGTAGTCGGCGGTGGTCGCGTCCAGGCCGAGCACGCGCTGAATCACATCATCGCTTGGAATGTCGAGAGAGGCGAAATCCACGGTCAATGCGGCAGCCGTCGCCGCATCAATCAGGCCGGGATGCACGTTGAAGATCAATCCCGTCTCCTGTTTGGCCTGGCGGATGGCATCCGTCATCGCGGCGAGGTTGAGGAGCGCGCCGTTTGTGTCCGAGCCGCCGCTCAGCAGCACGCCGAGCGCGCCGTTTTGCCGTAAAGCGCGGCAACGTTCCAACAACGTTTCCGTCGTGTCCGCGGGCAGCATCCCGCCGAGGTAGGTCGCGTCGCAGTGGCGACAGTGCAGCTTGCACGCCGCGCCGGAGAGCGAGAGCGGCGGGAACTTGGGCATCGGGTAGTAGGTCTTGAGTCGCACGTTACGCCGCCTTCAACAATGCCGCGACGACATCGTCCACGTCCGCACCCACCACTTGCACGTCGCCGTCGAAGAATGTCTGCACCCGCGCGTGCAACGCAACCTCATCCAACGGCGCGCCGGTCAAAAGCTGTTCGAGGTCTTCGATGGCCTCTTCGGGGTGCATGAAGAAGTCACCGGTGATGCGGATCGTCTGGATAAGCGACGGCCTATCTTCCGTGACCGTCATCCGCACGCGCAACAGCTTGCCGCCGATAGCTTTGTAATCGGCGCTTCTTGCATCAGCGCCTGAAGTTCCAGGTTGGGTTGGCATAGCGTTCCTCCTTTACGCGCGTCAGCAGCGCCAGTTCTTCGTCGCTCACCGTTCCCAGAGAGAGCCGGATGTCCAACACCTCGGCAAAGCCCGCGCACATCGCCGCGATGACGGCGTCATTGTCCACCGTCCCGATCTCGCGGCGGATGGACGTCACCCGCTCCTCGACGCCGGCGATGAGCTTGTCGCGGATTTTCTCGTTGGGCACTTTGAGCAGGGAGAACATCAGGTGCGGGTTCACGTCGCAGAGCAGCGTGCCGTGTTGCAGGATGCCGCCGAAGCGCCGGGTCTGCGCGTTGCCCGAAATCTTCTTCCCGTTCACGAGGATGTCGTTGATCGGCTTGAATTCCGCGTCCAGCCCGAGCCGCCGGAAGCCCGCGACCAGCCCGCCACACAGCAGGGTGTAGGAATCCAGCACCTTCTTGGGAATTCCCGGATAGTCGTCCTTGACCGCCAGCGAGTAGGTGATCTCGCTGCCATGTTCGTGGAAGACCGCGCCGCCGCCGGTGAGCCGGCGGATCACATCCACGCCCTTCTCGCGGCACACGTCCAGGTCCACTTCCTGCTCGACGCCCTGGAAATAGCCGATGGACACCGCCGACGGCTCCCAGCCGTAAAAGCGCAGCGTGCTCGGCGACGTCCCCGCCACCACGCAGCGCAGAACCGCCTCATCCAGCGCCATGTTGTCGAACGCGCTCATGTCGCCGGTCAGCAACAGCCGCCATTCCTGTTTAGCCATAGAACCTCCAGCACTCGCCAAAGTCTTTTTTGTCAGCAGATTAAGCGGATTTAGCAGATTGGTTTTGTAACGGTTAAAAATCTGCTTAATCTGCTAAATCTGCTGATTGAAATAGCGACGTAACGCCTCGCGGGCGGCGGATTTTTCGGCGGGGGTGAGGGGGGCGGGATGGTTGTAGCGGTCGCCGCCGGGGCGCTCGTTGTACATCGGGCGGTTGCAGTGGGGACAGCCGCTCGTGCGGAAGGGCGTCCCAGACTCGATTGCACGATCCAGCACTGCCGGATCGACGTTGATCGACGCGAGTCTACCGCCGTCGAAGGTTATGTCCTCTACCCGCGCCTGGTTGTGGACGATCAGGTAACGGGCGAGTTGCAGGGCGCGGTAGCGTTCCAGCGGCGGCGGAGCTAAATCCAGTTGCGTCCCCCGCACCGGCGTGAAGGCGAAAAGCGCGATGGTGCAGCCCTTGTCGTGGAACGCCTGGAACGCCGTCACCAATTCCTCGTCAGTCTCGCCCAACCCGGCGATCAGGTGCACCGAGCCGACGCCGAAGACCTCGACAGTCTCATCCACGAACTGCATGTAGCGATTCCAGCTAAAGCCGGGCTTCATTTGAGTGAACAGCGCCTCGGTCGCGCAATCCAATCCCACGCCCACACGTTCCACCCCTGCTTCTTTGAGCGCGACCAGCCACTCTTTGTCCACAGGATTCATGCAGATCGACAGGGGCGCGTCAGAAGCCGCTTTGAGTTGTCGCACGGTCGCCAGAAGATCGGTCAGCAGGTCGGGATACAGCAACGTCTGGATGCACACCCGCCGAACGGTATCATCCGTCTGGAGGCTTTCGAGCACGGCGGGCAGCTCGAATTCAGGCCAGATGACGCGCGACAACAATTGCCGGTCCGCGTCGCTGCGGCGGGCTTGCGTGCAGAAGCGACACGCGCCCAGGCACGTCTCGCCGAGCAGCGTGTAGAGCGTCGTGGGCGGCGCGTCCATCTTCGCCGTGCGCAGTCCCAGGCTCACCGCCGAGCCGATGCTCAACCGGATGTACGTTGCCGTTTGTCGTGTTTCGTCATTCATCGAATTTCAATTCGCGTGTGTCGCGCTCCAGGCCCGTGCGCTGAGTCAGCAGGCCGTACATCTCAGGCCGCCGCGCGGCGATCCACGCCCGGCCGGTGGCGTGTTCGAGCAGGCTGGCATCCAGATCGCAGACGACCAGCGCATCATCCGCCGCCCAGGTCTCGACGAGGATGCGGCCATACGGATCGAGCACCATCGCGTTGCCCGTGCGAATTTCGTCATCGTCCACGCCGACGCCGTTCGCAAACACCAAAAAGACGCCATTGTCGTGCGCCCGACTGGGCAGCCAGCGCATCAGCCACCCGCGCCCTTTGTCGCCCAGGAACTCGCGCTCAATCGCCTGCGGATCGGTGTGGCGGTTCTCCCACAGGTGACGGTCGATCACACCCATCAAATGTGGATTCTTGGTGCGACAACCGCCGGTTTGATGCGGCGCCAGGATGACGTCGGCCCCCAGCAACGCCGTCATCCGCCCGTTCTCGTTCACGTTGTTGTCGTAGCAGATCAATATCCCCACGCGCCATCCCCAGGGCGTGTCGAAGACGGTGTATTCACTTCCACTCTGGATCAGCGGATGCTCGAACGCCTGGATTTTGCGATGGCGGTGCGTCGTCCCATCGGGGAGCGCCACGACGTAACTGTTGTAAAACCCAGTTTCGCTTTTTTCGACCAGACCGGCACCGATCCCGATGTTGTAGCGCGCCGCCAACGCCAAGAGACGTTGCGTGCTCGCGCCGTCAGGGATTGGCTCGGCGAGATTCTCCAACTGCGTCGGGGTGAGGTGGCGCATGAACCAGTAGCCGGTGATGCAACATTCCGGAAAAGCAATCAGCTCCGCGCCCTGGGCAGCAGCCTGCGCCACAAAGGCTTGGATCTTGCCGAAGTTCGCGTCCTTGTTCCCGGCCTGGCTTTCCATTTGTACAGCCGCGACCCGCAGTGGATTGGTCGGAAGTGCGTGTGTCCCGAAATCTGCCAAAGATTTATCCTCCTTTGCGCGTGCGCGTTGTTCCTTGAATCGGCGTCTACAGCAAGGTCATTATAAACGCACTGGTCACAAGTCAAAGCAGCGGCGTTGCGCAAAACTCAGGTTTTTCCATTTTCCCTGTTGACAGACACAGAAAAACCGTGTATGATATGTGTGTTCATTTGTTCAATCCTGTTCAAATGAACAAACAATCAGGAGGCATCATGCAAAGCGATCCCGAAACCCAAAAGCTACTCTGTAAAGTCGCCAAAGCCTACTATGAAGATGGATTGACGCAACAAGTCATCGGGCAGCGGTTTGGCCTCTCACGGATCAAGGTTTCCCGACTCCTCAGCCAGGCCCGCGAACAGCACATCATCCAGATTAGCATTGCCACACCGCCGGGATCGTATGTGGAGCTGGAACACGAACTGGAAGGTCGCTACGCGCTCGATGAGGCGGTTGTCGTTCCCACTCAGGACACCCCGCAAGCATTGCGCCAGGCATTGGGCCTTGCTGCCGCGAGTTGCCTGGTGCGCAGCTTGCAAGGCCACGAGACGCTCGCGCTGACGTGGGGCAACACCTTGCTCTCCACCGTCGCCGCGTTGCCGGCGAACCAATGGCCGGAGATGCGCGTGGTGCAAATACTCGGCGGTCTGGGGCATCCTGAAGCGGACGTGTACGGGGCCGACCTGGTGCACCGCGCGGCGCAGACGTTCGGGGCGAAGGCGCGGATGTTGGCAGCGCCCGGCATTGTCGCCAGCCCGGAGGTGCGCACGGCGCTACTGGCGGATGCGCAAATCGCTGGGACGCTGGCGCTGGCGGCGCAGGCGGATATTGCGCTGGTAGGCATCGGGCGTCCCACCGTCAATTCGGTGGTGATGCAGTCCAATATTCTCACCGAGGCGGAGTTCACGGCCTTACAGGCGCTCGGCGCAGTGGGCGATATTGGTCTGCGCTTCTTCGACGCCGACGGGTGCGCCATTCCGCACGCGATCAACGACCGCATCATCGGCCTGACTTTGGAGCAAATCCGCGCCATTCCCCGCGTCATCGGCGTGGCTGGCGGCCCGGAGAAATTCGAGGTTATCCGCGCCGCCCTGCGCGGTCAGCTCATCAACGTGCTGGTGACGGATGAGGAGAACGCGCGGCAGTTGGTGGGAGATGGAGTAACGAGTAGGAAGTAGGGAGTAGGGACAAGAGCGTGCTCATTTGTGATTCATGATTCTTGATTCATGATTCTTGATTCGTAATTCGGAGGGCGTATGGCGGCTTATTTGCTTGGCATAGATTACGGCACGGGCGGGGCGAAGGCGTGTCTGATTGACGAGACGGGCGCAGTGTTGGGGTTCGCGTTTGAGGAGTATCCGCTTATCCACGAGCATCCGGGCTGGTCGGAGCACGATGCGAACCTGTATTGGGACATCGCCTGCCGGTTAATCAGGGCGGTAATTGCGGAAGCGGCGATCAAACCGGCGGAGATTCGCGGCATTGCAGCCTCGTCCGCGCTGCCATCGCTGGTGATGGTGGACGCGCAGCACGCGCCGGTGCATCGGGCGTACAACCTGATGGATCGCCGCGCCACGGCGGAAGTGGCGTGGCTGAAAGAGCATGTGGGCGAGGAGCGCATCTTCCAACTGTCAGGCTATCGCCTGGAAGATCATCCCGCGCTGGTCAACCTGCTGTGGGAAAAGCGCAACCGTCCGGAAGCGTTCCGACGCATCCACAAGGCGCTCACCATTGACGGTTTCATCACGCTCAAGCTCACCGGCAAGGCAACGTTGCACGACTCCAGCGCGGCGTTCTACGGCGTGGCGTACAACCTGCGCGCAGGCCATTTCGATACGGCGATGCTGGACGAAATCGGCATTGATCCCGCGCTACTGCCGGAGATTTTCCGCTGCACGGATATTGTGGGCGCAGTGACGCCAGAAGCAGCGGCGCAAACCGGCCTGGTCGCCAGCATCCCCATCGCTGCCGGGCAGGTGGATTGCAACGCCAGTTGGATCGGCGCGGGCGCCATCGAGGAAGGCGATTTCCAGAGCAACCTGGGATCGGTGGGCAATTTCGGCATCATCCACCGGAGCAGCGCGTACAACTTCTCGGACGTGGGCCGGCTGATGATCAACTTCCCGTACACGGTGGACTCAGAGCATACCTACGTCACCGTGCCGACGACGATGACGGGTGGGCAGTGCATCCGCTACCTGCGCGATCACTTCTCGCAGGCGGAAGTCGAGACGGAGCGCGTGCTCGGCGTGTCGGCCTACGACCTGCTCAACCTGCAAGCCGAAAAAATCCCGGCCGGCAGCGATGGCCTGCTCATCCTCCCCTTCTTGATGGGCGAGCGCACGCCGATCTGGGACGTGGACGCGCGCGGCGTCATCTTCGGGCTGTCGCTCCACCACACCAAAGGCCATTTTGTGCGTGCGATGATGGAAGGTGTGGCCTACGCCATGTACGATTCATTCCGGCTCATCAAAGAAGCTGGCCTACCGGTGAACTACCCGATGGTGCTGAATGAGGGTGGCGCGGTGAGCAAACTATGGCGGCAGATCATCACCGACGTTTTCGACGTGCCGATTGCGCTGGTCAAACGGCGCACCGGCGCGCCCTACGGCGACGCGATCCTCGCGGGCGTGGCGACGGGCGTGTTCAAGGACTTTACCGTAGCAAAAGAGTGGGTGGAATACGTGGAGCCGATGGAACCCAATCCGGCGCACCACGCGCGGTATATGGAATACTTCGCGCTGTACAAGCGCATTTACGAGCACGTGAGGGCAGATTTCAAAGATTTGGCGCAGTTACGGAGTGCATAACTATGGAACTTTACGAACGGTTACAACAGCGCGCGGTGGCAGGGAATCCGATCCGCGTGGGATTGGTGGGTTGCGGGCAAATGGGGTCGGGCTTGGTGCATGTGACGCACCAAATGCAGGGCCTGGAGACGATGGCGATTGCGGACATTGATCCCCAGCGCGCGCGGGCGACGCTGACCGCACTTGGTGTTCCCACCACGGCGATTTGTGTGACAAATCGCCTCGGCGAAGCGGAAGACGCGCTGCGCGCCGGAAAATACGTGGCGACGGAAGACGCGCTGCTGCTGGCGCAGCTTCCGTCGCTGGACGCCGTGGTCGAAGCGACCGGGATGACCGAAATCGGCGCGCGCGTCGCCTGGACGTGTATCGAGCACAGCAAGCACGTCGTCATGCTCAACGTCGAGACCGACGTGACCGTCGGCCCGATCCTGCACCGGCTGGCGCAGAAAGCCGGCTGCGTCTACACCGTAGCCTCCGGCGACGAGCCGGGCGTCTGCAAGATGCTGTTCAACGACAACCGCGCGCTCGGCTTCGAGGTCGTCTGCCTGGGCAAGGGGAAGAACAACACCATTGACTTCGACGCGACGCCCGACAAATACCACGACGAGGCGTTGAGCAAGGGGATGAACCCCAAGATGCTGTCGGCGTTCAAGGATGGCAGCAAGACGATGGTGGAGATGGCGGCGGTCTCCAACGCCACGGGGTTGGTCCCGGATGTGCCGGGGATGCACGGGCCGTGCGTCGAAATCCCCGATCTCGCCAAAACCTTCATCCCGCAGGCGGATGGCGGCATCTTCAGCCAGCGCGGCTGCGTCGAATACAGCACCGGCAAAATCGCGCCGGGCGTGTTCGCCATTGTCACCTCGCAGGACGAGCGCGTCCACACGGATATGCGCTTTGTGGGGATGGGGCCGGGGCCGTACTACCTGCTGCTGCGCCCCTATCACCTGTGCAACATCGAAACGCCGCTGGCGATTGTGGAAGCCATGTTGTACGGCGAGCGCACCGTCGCCTCCACGCGCCTGGTCTCCGAAGTCATCCCCGTTGCCAAACGCGCGCTCAAGCCGGGCGACGTGGTCGGCGAAATCGGCTGCGCCGACTACCTGGGGCGCATCTACATCTATGAGGAAGCGCGCGCGCAACAGGCGATCCCGCTGGGCGTCACGCCGGGCGGCAAAGTGACGCGGCCTATTGCTAAGGGGGAACTCCTCACGGCGGAGAACTTCGCGCCGGATACGGGCAAGTTTGTGTATAAGTTAAGGCAGATGCAAGATGCGGTGTTACAAATGGGATAATCAAATGGCGCACGCTAAAAGCTGTTCGATTTCTTGAATGAGAAATGGAAGATTGGATCTGATAAAGGAGATTTCGGGCGCAGGAACGCGATGATGTTTGATGTCAGGTTGAATATGCTTGTGGTGTGGATCGGTAGAAGCTAATGTTGGATCATTGGGATGAGATTGAGGGTCATACCACCAAATCTTGTCTTCGGCTTGGCGGAGTTCGTAACTGTAGTGGTAAATTGTATGTGCAGACAAATCCAAGAGTTCCCAAACATCGAGCACATAGCCCGACTCAAAAGACAGTTGTCCTTCAACTTCGGCAGTGAGTGGACCAATTGTGTGAGATTGAAGGGTAGAGGAACGGATCGAGGTAAATTGGTCTGGCAATTGTGCAATGAGCGCACAATATTCGTTAAAGGAGGGTAGCATTACGTAACGGTTGGCGCAATAAAATTTGGCTGTAGCGTCAATGGCATACCAGCATGTGCGCTACGCCAGCTTAACAAACGCTCGCGTAGCGCAGTGGCATAAGCCCGCTGACGGTCTTGGCGTAGTTCATAATAGCCCACCCAACGAATTAGATCCCGGCTTTGTTCTAGTTCGCCAAGACGATACAAAGCGTACATATCGTCAGAGAGCAGGCCGTATTGCCGTTCAAGCGCCTGAAGTTGTGTATCCAACCCATGGATATCTTGCAAAATCTCTTCCAGTTTCATAAGTAGTGCTCCTTCTTTACACCGATATTATAATTTGGAGACGATAAATGGTCAATACGACAATGAACGCAATGGTCATCCGCGCGCCGATGGACTTCGCGGTGGAAACAACGCCCGTCCCGGAGCCGGAGGCGGGCGGACTGCTGCTCAAGGTGCTGGCCTGCGGCTTGTGCGGCTCTGATTTGCGGACGCTGCGCAGCGGACACCGCAAGGTGACGTTCCCCTGGATCATCGGGCACGAGATTTGCGGCGACGTGGTCGCTTTGGGCGCGAGCTACGACGGCCCGTGGCAGATGGGAGACCGGCTGGCGGTGGGGCCGCTGGCGTACTGCGGCGTATGCGATTTCTGCGTCGAAGGCCGCCACGAGCTGTGCGAGAACTACCGCGAGATCGCGCAAGCGTGGCCCGGCGGCTTCGCGGACTACATCGCTATCCCCGAAGCGTGCTTGCGCCTGGGGACGATCCTCCGCGCGCCGGAGGGCCTCGATCCAGCGTTTGCCGCGATTTCTGAGCCGGTCTCGTCGTGCGTCCACGCGCAGGAGAAGGGGCAGGTGGGTCTGGGCGATACCGTCGTCGTCATCGGGACGGGGCCGATTGGCTGCACGCACATCAGCCTGGCGCGGGCGCGCGGGGCGCAGCGCGTCTTCGTGGCGGATATTGTGGATGAGCGGCTGGCGCTGGCGGAAGCCTTCGCGCCGGATGCGACGATCAATTCGGCCAGGGTGGATTTGGTCGCCGAGGTGCGTCGCCTGACCCACGACAAAGGCGCGGATGTCATTATCACCGCGACGCCGGCGCCGACAGCCTCTGTGCAGGCGGTGGAGATGGCGCGCAAGGGCGGACGCATCCTCATCTTTGGCGGGCTGCCCAAAGACAACAGCAAGCCCGGCGTGGACCTGAACCTCGTCCACTACAACGCGCTGCACATCATCGGCACGACGACGTTTGCACCGCGCCACCAACGGGTCGCGCTCGATTTGCTGGCCTCCGGTCGCATCCCCGCCGACAAACTGGTGACGCACCGCTTCCCGCTGGCCGATTTCCGCGCGGGCGCGCAACTAGCGCTGGACGGACAGGCGCTCAAGGTGGTATTCTTGCCATAAAGTCACTTTACAAGGTGTATATGCAATGACAGAACTTAAAACTTTCACCACACTCACAGATGATACAGGCTTCTTGCAGGCCAGGTCCATCCTGTACCGCCGGATGATTCTCTCGATGATTTACCACGCGCAAGCCGGACATACCGGCGGCAGCCTGTCGTGCGTGGATATCCTCAACGTGCTCTATAACCACGTGATGGACATCACGCCCGGTAACTTCGCCCGCATAGACCGGGATCGCTACATCCACAGCAAGGGACATTCGGTGGAGGCGCTCTACGCTGTGCTGGCGGATCGGGGCTTCTTCCCGCCCGCCGCGTTGGAGACGCTGGAGAAATTCGGCTCCGACTTCAGCGGGCACCCGACGCGCAGCGTACCTGGCGTCGAACAAAACACCGGCGCGCTCGGCCACGGTCTCTCCGTCGCTGTGGGCATGGCGCTGGCGGCCAAGATGGACGGGCGGCGACATCGCGTGTTCACGCTGATGGGCGATGGCGAACTGGCCGAAGGTTCGGTGTGGGAAGCCTCGATGAGCGCGGCGCACTACCGGCTGGATAACCTGGTCGTGATCGTGGATCGCAACACGCTGCAAATCAGTGGGCGCACCGAAAACGTGATGGCGCTGGAGCCGCTCACCGAGAAGTTCGCCGCTTTCGGTTACGCCGTGCGTCACGTGGACGGTCACGACATCGCCGCCTTGGTGTCCCTGTTCGACGCGCTGCCCTTCGAGCCGGGCAAGCCCAACCTGGTATTGGCGCGCACCGTCAAAGGGAAAGGCGTAAGTTTTATCGAGGATAACGCTGCCTGGCACCACCACGTGCCGACCGCCAACGAGTATGCCGCCGCGCTGCAAGAACTTGCGGACGCCGAAGAAGCCTGGAAAAGGAGGTATGAACGCGATGAACCTGCCGCCTGCTAAAGCCAACCTGGACGTTTTCGCCGAAACGCTCGGCGCGTTGGCGGCGCAAAACCGTGACCTGCTGGTGCTCACGAGCGATTCACGGGGATCGGGCAAGCTCGGTCCTTTTGGGCAACAGTTCCCAGACCAGTTGATCGAAATGGGCATCGCCGAGCAAAATCTGGTCGGCGTCGCCGCCGGATTAGCCGCCGCCGGCAAGAAGGTTTTCGCGGTTTCTCCGGCCTGTTTTCTGACGGCTCGCGCGCTGGAACAGATCAAAAACGATGTAGCCTACTCGGACCGCCCGGTGAAGCTGATCGGGATCAGCGCGGGGGTGAGCTACGGCGCATTGGGCAATACGCACCACTCCCTGCACGACCTCGCGGCGCTGCAAGCGATCCCCAACATTGACATCGTCGTCCCGGCGGACAACGTCGAGACCCGCGCGGCGATTCTCGCGGCGCTGGAGCATCCCCGGCCTCTCTACATTCGCTTCGGCAAGCGTCCCATGCCCACGTTGCACGCGCCGGAGACGCGCTTCGAGATCGGCAAAGCGATTCGGCTGACGCCGGAGCGGGATCGCTACGCCGTCGCCTTCATTGCGTGCGGCGAAACAGTCGTTCATGCCGTCGCGGCGAGCGAGCTGCTCCGGCAAGACGGCCTGGACTGCTGCGTTTTGAGCCTGCACAGCCTGCGCCCATTCGATAAGGCGGCGGTGATAGAGGCAGCCCATCGCGCCGAGGCGGTGATGACTGTGGAGGAGCATAGCGTCAACGGCGGCCTGGGGAGTCGCGTCGCCGCGCTCTTGATGCAAACTGGCATCTTCTGCCCGCTGCACATCGTCGGCATCCCCGATGAGCACACCGTCACCGGCAGCCAGTCGGAAATCTTCCAGCACTATGGCATTTCGCCGGAAGGTCTGGCGCAGACTGCCCGGCAGTTATTGTAGCGCGAGTTGGTCACTCGCGCTTGCGGCGCAGGACGAATTACCCATTCGTCCTACAAAACCCGTTGGGTGCGTAAGGAGAAATTATACCAATGAGCGAGTCTAGTGGATTGTTTCTAGCCCTCGATCAAAGTACGTCGGCGACGAAGGCGCTGTTGTTCACGCCGGAAGGGCAGTTGGTGGATCAAGAAGCGGTCGCGCACCGGCAGATTTACCCGCGCCCTGGCTGGGTGGAACACGACCCGGACGAAATCTACGCCAACACGCTCGCCGCCGTCACGACGCTGCTGCGCCGTCACACCGACCGCTGGTCCGAACTGCGCGCGCTCAGCATCACCAACCAACGCGAGACCTTCGTGGTCTTCGAGCGCGATAGCGGGCGGCCCCTGCATAACGCGATTGTCTGGCAATGCACGCGCGGGGAAGCGCGCTGCCGGGCGCTCCAGGAAGCCGGCTACGAGCCGCTGATCCAACAGCGCGCCGGGCTGCGCATTGACACCTACTTCCCCGCTTCCAAGATGCAGTGGCTCCTGGATGATCGCCCCGACCTACGCCGCCTGGCGCAAGCAGGGCGCGCCTGCATCGGCACAATAGACGCCTACCTCATCTACCGGCTCACCGGTGGGCGCGTCCTGGCGACGGATCACACCAACGCCTCGCGCACCCTGCTCTACGATCTGCGTCGCCTCGCCTGGGATGAAGAACTGGCTCGGCTTTTCGCCGTCCCGCTGAACGCCCTGCCCGAAATCCGCGCCAGCGATGCGCGCTTCGGCGCGACCGATTTCGACGGGCTGCTGCCGACGCCTCTGCCGATTTGCGGCGTGATGGGGGATTCGCAGGCGGCGCTCTTCGCGCAACGCTGTTACACACCGGGCAGCGCCAAAGTCACTTTCGGGACCGGGTCTTCGCTGTTGTTAAACATCGGCAGCGCGCCACGACCGGCGGGCCAAGGGCTGGTGACGGCGGTAGCCTGGGTGTTGGGGGACACACCCACATACGCCTTCGAGGGTATCACCAACTTCACCGGTGCGACGATTCAATGGCTGCGCGACCAACTGGGCTTGATCCACTCGGCGGAGGAAAGCGAAACGCTGGCGATATCGGTGGCGGACAACGCCGGGGTCTACCTGGTGCCGGCTTTCGTCGGCCTGAGCGCGCCGTACTGGCGTCCCGACGCGCGGGCGGCGATTCTGGGCCTCACCCCCTCGGCCACACGCGCACACGTGGCCCGCGCGGCGCTGGAATCCATCGCCTACATCGTCTATGATGTGCTGCGGCTGATGCAAGAGGAAGCCGGACTGGAACTGACACTCATCCACGCCGACGGCGGCGCGACGCGCAACCGTTTCCTGATGCAGTATGTGGCCGATATGACCCGGCTCCAGGTGCGTGCGGCGCGCACGGCGGAACTCTCCGCGCTCGGCGCAGTCTTTGCCGGGATGCTAGGGACAGGTCATTTTGCGTCGCTGGCGGATTTGCAGGCGCTTCCGGCAGATTGCGTGGAGTACGCGCCGATGATGTCGCGTGAAGAGGCCGCCGCACTACTTGCCGGTTGGAAACGCGCCGTGGCCCAGGTCTTGGCTACTAAACAGGTCATATAAAAACAAGCCAGACGCTTTCTCAACGGCTCTACATGCTAACGCAAAACAAATCCATTATCCCAAGTGGAGTATTTGATGACTGAAAGACCTGTATTACCGTTCCTGAACAACGGCGTGGCGCAAGTCGCGCTGGTGGTGCCAGATTTAGACAAGGCCGTGGAGATGTACCGGAAGGTATTCGGCATTGGACCGTGGCACATCTACACCTACGGGAAGCCGTTGGTCAAATCTATGACGTACCACGGCGAACCCGCCGAGTACAAGATGCGCGTCGCGCTTGGCTACCTGGGACCGACGCGCATCGAGCTGATCCAGCCGCTCGAAGGCGAGAACGTCTATGACGACTTCGTGAAAGAGCACGGCTACGGCGTGCATCACTTCGGCGTGCTGGTGGACGATATGCAGGCGGCACTCGCCGAGGCCGAGGCCGCCGGCCTGACGATGATCATGGACGGCGCGGGCTTCGGCGCGGACGGCGACGGGCATTACGCCTATCTCGATACCGAAGACAAAATCGGCGTGACGATTGAGCTGATTGAGCGTCCAAAAGGGCGAATGCAGCCGGAGAAAATTTATCCGCAGGCATAAGGAGGTATTCTATGTCCCAACCCTCAACTCGAATCGTGCATTTCGCTTTTTTCAAATGGAAGCCGACGCTGACTCAGGCAGAACGCGAGGCTTTACACCGTGAGTTTGCGGTTTTGCAGCAGGTGATTCCTGAAATCCAAAGTTTCTGTTGGGTATCCAACAACAGCACCGAAAACCTGGACAAGGGCTTTCACGAGGGCATCCGCGTTGAGTTTGACAGCATCGAAGCCCGCCAGCGCTACCTGGAACATCCGGCGCACGTGGCCTTTGCTGCCGGGATGGTCATTCCGGCTTTGGAAAATGGACTGGAATCTGTTTTTGTATTTGACTACGAGGAAATACGATGACGTTACCACAACTGAAAGTGCACACGAGCCAGCGTTATCTGGCGACGGAAGATGACCAACCGTTTTTCTGGTTGGGCGATACGGCCTGGGAACTGTTTCACCGTCTCAGCCGCGAAGAAGCCGACGTGTACCTGCGCGACCGCGCGGCCAAGCGTTTCACCGTGATTCAGGCCGTCGTCCTGGCGGAACTGGATGGCCTCAACACGCCGAATCCCGCCGGGCACCGTCCGCTGCTGGACAACGATCCCACAAAGCCCAACGAGCCGTATTTCCAGGACGTGGATTGGGTCGTGAACCGCGCCGAGGAGTTGGGACTCTACATCGGGATGCTGCCCACCTGGGGCGATAAGTGGCACAAGAACGGCGGGACCGGCCCGCTGGTGTTCACACCGGAAAATGCGCTGGTCTACGGGCGCTTTTTGGGCGCGCGTTACCGTCACAAGCCAATCATCTGGATTCTCGGCGGCGACAAATTCGTCGGCGACGATGAAGAACGGCGCATCCTCGAAGCGTTGGCGCGAGGTTTGCACGAAGGCGACGAAGGCCGCCACCTGATCACGTTCCACCCTATCGGCCAATTTAGCTCGGCGATCTACTTCCACAACGCGGACTGGCTCGACCTGAATATGATCCAGACCGGCCACACGCTCCACCGCGACAACTACACCTCGATTGCCGCCGAATACAACCGCACGCCGCTCAAACCCGTGCTGGATGGGGAACCCGGTTACGAGAACATCCCACACGCCTTCAACGGCGCGAATCCGCGCCTGCAAGCGATCCACACGCGACGGTTCTGCTATTGGGCGCTGTTCAGCGGCGCGTGCGGTCACACCTACGGCTGCAACGACATCTGGCAGATGTGGAAGCGTGGCGATCCGCCGATCATCGCCGCCAACCTGCCGTGGGATGAGGCCATTCACCTGCCCGGCTCCGGCCAGATGCAGCACGCCCGCGCGCTGATCGAGTCCGGCCCGTATTTTGACCGGCTGCCCGATCCCTCGCTGGTGGAGCCGCCCAACCTGCCCGCGCCGGATTACGTGGCCGCATGTCGCGCCCCGGACGCGCGCTACGCCCTGGCCTACTTCCCCTCCGGCAAACCCGCTGCGCTGCGCAACTTCATTCTGAAAGGCCCGCGTCTTGAAGCCTGCTGGTACGATCCGCGCACCGGCGAACGCCACCCGCTGCCCCCCCGTCGAAGTCGCACCGTGGCAGCCGACGACATTCATCCCGCCGGATGAGCGGGATTGGGTGTTGGTGTTGGAGAGCGAGTAGCGGTCAGCCGTCAGCTTTCAGCTATCAGCGGTCCGGATGCTGGCTGAAAGCTGACGGCTGATAGCTTTCAATCGCTTGACAATGGGGCCGGGATGGCGCAAAATGGGGCCAAACCTTGTTTTCGGAGGCGCAATGCTTAAAGTCAACGGCTTCCTCACCTCACAAATCGGCTATGACCTGGGCGATCCCAAGCGGGCGCTCATTCGGAGTTACCGGCGCGATTATGTGCCCGACGGCGCGCGGTTTACCGTGTTGCCCCTCACGCCGGACAACACGCCAGCAGAACCGGTGCTCGTTGGCGACGTCTGTTACTGGGGCGAGACGTGGAACGCGCACTGGTGGGAGATCGACTTTTCGCCGCTGGAGCAGGCCGGCGAGTACGTGATCGTCGTCTCCGCGCCAGACGGAGCCGCGCTCTACCGCAGCGAAGCAGTGACGATAGGCGACAACGTGCTGTGGCGCGAAACGGTCGAGGCGATTGCGCTCGACCAGTTGGAGGCGCGCGTCGCGGACGCGCGCAACGGCATCGGGTGGAAGGACTGCGGCGCCGAGTGGCGCGAGGCCAACAGCCACGCCACGACCGTCATTGGCCTGTGCGAATTGCTCTCCGTGGGCTTCCAATGGCTGACTGCCGAGCAGGTGGCGCGCCTGCGCGCGCAAATCATCCACGGCTGCGATTACCTGGCGCTCTTGCAGGATACGGCATTGCGCATCGGCGCGCCGGATGGCGCGCTGGTGCACGAAATCCCCAATCACATGGTCTTGATTCCCGGCGACACGGCGCAGGCAGTGGTCGCGCTGGCGTATGCCGGGCGTCTGCTCGCCGACACCTTCCCGGAAAAAAGCCAGGAGTACATCCGCCGCGCCGTCCGCGCGATGAACTACCTCATCCTTGAAGCCAAACCTTTCGGCGGGCTGAACTTCTCCGCGCTGAACCACGGCGCGCCGCCCGATTTCCAGCCGCCGGACGAATTCATGACCCGTGATCTGGCGATGATGCTGTGGGGGTGCCTGGAACTATGGGCCGCCGGGCAAACCGCCTATCAGCGACACGCTGCACGTTTGGCCCGCGAGGTGATGGCGCGGCAGGTTCCGCCGGAACACGCCGAGGATGGCCTGTACGGCCACTTCTACACCTTCGCCTCCGCCGATTTCACCGAAAAGGCCAACGTCCACCACCACGTCGGCCACGACACCGGCGCGACGTTCCCGCACTACATCGCGCCGCTGCTGGAGATGGCGAGCCGTTGGGCCACCCACCCTGACGCTCCCTTGTGGCGCGAATGTGTCCGCCGTTTCGCCGAGGGCTACCTCATCCCGGCATGCAAGCGCAATCCGTTTTACCTGCTGCCGGTGGGCTACTTCGCAGGCAAGGGGCTGATGAGTTTCTGCGGCCCGTGGCACGGCATCAATACCAGCTACGGCTTTGCAGCGGCGCTGGCAGTGGCGTGTATGAGTGTGCGCAACGATCCTGTGCTGCGGCAGATCGTCGTCGGCAACCTGCAATGGATTTGCGGCCTCAACGCCGGGATCACGCGCAAGAGCTTCGGAGGTTGTGTGCTCTGGCGCGAAGAAGTGCCGGAAGGCGTCGCGCTGCCGTACAGCCAGATTCACGGCGTTGGGCGGCGCTGGACAGGCTGCTGGACCGGCATCCGGGGCAGCGTCCCCAACGGCTTCGACGTGAACCCGCAGTTCCAACTGGTCGTCGAGCCGGACAAGGAGAAAGACGAGCCGCTGCTCTACACCGACGAGGACTGGATTCCCCACGGCGCCGGCTTCCTCGCAGGGTTGACGGCATTGCGCGGGCACAAACGATTTGAACGATAAAGCTATCAGCAGTCAGCAGTCAGCCAGAGCTGACTGCTGACTGCTGATGGCTGACAGCTAGGAGGAAGTACTATGCGAGATTTCAGGACTTTGCAGGTGTGGGAGAAGGCGCATCGCTTGACGCTGGCGGTGTATAAGGCAACGGTCACATTTCCACAAACCGAGTTATATGGGCTAACCAGCCAAATCCGCCGCGCCAGCGCCTCTATCCCGGCGAATATCGCCGAGGGCTGTGGCCGCGATACCGAAACGGAATTAGCGCGCTTTATGCACATCGCCGCCGGTTCCGCCAGTGAACTGGAATACCACCTGCTTCTCGCGCACGACTTGGGATTTCTGCCTTCCGCCGCCTACACCGATCTGCACACCAACGTCACCGAAATCAAACGCATGTTAACCGCATTTACTCAAAAGCTAAAAGCTAGAAGCTGACTGCTGAAAGCTGATAGCTGATAGCTGATAGCTGACCGCTAAAAAGGAGCATACAATGACAGTGCAAGACATCAACCGGTATTTGGATCACGCAATTTTGAAGCCCGATATGACACGCCAGGAGGTGATTGACGCGATTCAATTGGGCATTGACTACAAGGTGCGCACCGTCTGCGTGCGGCCTTGCGACATCGAACTGGCCGTCGCCATGTGCAAGGGGACGGAAACGGAAGTCTCCTGCACGCTCGCCTTCCCGCACGGCTGCACGATGAGCGCGGTCAAGGCGGATGAGGCACGGCATTACATCGCGGCCGGCGTCCACGAGATTGACATGGTGGCGAACTACGGCTTCATCCGTTCGGGGCTGTGGGACGAGGTGACGGCAGACATCCGCGCCGTCGTTGAGGTGGCGAAACCGGCCGGCGTGCCGGTGAAGGTGATCTTCGAGACGGCCTGGCTCACGCTGGACGAGATCAAGCGCACCGTGCAATGTGCGATTGACGCCGGAGCAGATTTCGTCAAGACCTCCACCGGCTTCAACGGCGAGGGCGCGACGGTGGAACAGGTGCAGGCGATGCTCGACGCGGCGCAGGGACGCATCAAGGTCAAGCCCTCCGGCGGCATCCGCGATCGGGCGCGCGCGGAGCTATTCATCGCTATGGGTGCGCATCGCCTCGGCAACGGGTACACGTCCACGGCGGCGATTTGTGGGGCGCCGGCAGCGGGCGGTGATCAGCCGTCGGCAGGCGGCTATTAGGGGTGCTCGTTAGGGTTTTCGGTCAGCAGCCCTTCCGCATGAGCCGCGATGAGCAGATTCTCATCGGCGCATACGAAAGTCAGAGGCGGGGCGTTGTTGTCGCGTAAATCCTGATGAATCAACCACGCGCTGGCAAGTTGCACCGCGTCGTAAACGCGCAGGGGATGCCGATTTGCCAAAGAACGGGCAGCGCTCAACACTTCGGCGTTCACATCCACAACCGTATAACGATAGATGAAATGGTAATCGAAAATGCTCAGAATGTCCGCATAGTCATCGGGCGACAACGTCCCTTCGCGCTGGCGACGCGCAAATGTGCAAGTCGCCTCAATAGAGGTCAGCAACGACGTAAAGATGCGAACTTTTGGCGCACGCAAAAGCGCCCTGATCCAATCACTACCAGTTTCCGCAATGTAGTTTTTGACCAGGGCGCTGGTATCGAGGTAAAAACTGTTCACCAATTTCCTCTATCCTCGATGACCATTTCTGAGGCAGGCTTGCCCGGCGCTTTTCCTAGGCGACCGGCCAGCCGTTTTAGTTCTTTGTTGGACATAGGGGGAGGCGGTACCGGCCCGATGGGACGTGGGCGCACCAAGCCCCGAGCAATCAATCGTTGGATTACAGCTTCCACAGCATTGGAATCTGTTTCCGGCGGCGTTGGCAAAATCTGCACCTGCACCCGCTGGCGCTCGCGCAAATTCAACGGCGTCAAGGGACGCAATGCGCCGTTCTCATATAGAGCTGTGATCACTTGAGTCATTTTGCACCTCACATATACTTTCACTCATTATAGCACAGTTGGTGTTTTCGCGCCCAATGAACCTTATTTTTGAAGGGGGATCGTATGAACAAACCCATTGTCGTCATCGGCAGTTCCAACATTGACTTCATTATGAAAATGGATCACCTCCCCGCGCGGGACGAGACCGTGGTCAATGCGGTCTTCATGCAGACTTTCGGCGGCAAGGGGGCGAATCAGGCGGTGGCAGCCGGGCGCGCGGGCGGGAACGTCATTTTCGTGAATTGCGTCGGCGATGATCCTTACGCGGAGCGGATGCTCGCCGGATTCCGTGAGAGCCGCATCAACACGGACTTCATCTACCGCGACAGCGGCATTTCGAGCGGCACGGCGCTGGTGATGATCGGCGAGGGCGGGCACAATTATCTCTCCGTTGCGCCGGGCGCGAATGGCCTGCTCACCCCGGAGCGCGTGGAGGCCGTGCGCGACCTCATCGCGGATGCCGCCTACGTGCTGATGCAGTTCGAGATTCCGCCGGCATCTATCGCCCATGCGCTGGACATCGCCGCTGAAGTGGGCACGCCCGTCGTCTGGAATTACGCCCCAGCCTTGCCATTCGATGCCACGCAACTCAACAAGGTAAGCATCGTCATCGCCAACGAAGTGGAAGCCGCAGCCTTGACCGGCATTTTCGTCGCTGACCGGACTTCGGCAGAAGCGGCAGCGCAAAAGCTGCGCGAACTTGGCGCGCAAACGGCGATCATCACCCTGGGCGAGGCCGGATCGGTTGTGGCGACGGGTGAGGAGGTGCAACACATCCCCGCCTTCCCCGTGGAGCCGCTCGACACCACCGCCGCCGGTGACACCTACTGCGGCTGCCTCGTCGTCGCCCTGGCGGAAGGGCAAAGCCTGGCCGACGCCGTGCGCTTCGCCAGCGCCGGCGGGGCGTTGTGCGTCCAGCGTATGGGCGCGCAGCCTTCAATCCCCTGGCGGGACGAGATTGAGGCGTTCTTGCAGGCGCGTTTGTGAGCGCCAATTCACTGCCATCAACAAGGATTCTTACCACGAATCTGCACGAATCTACCCTAATTTTTCCCATTCGTGAAAATTCGTGCGGATTCGTGGTTTATTCCCACAGGAGTCTCATATAGGATTCCACACCAACGAGGACGAAAACTTCAACCGCGAATATCTACATTCGCAGAATCACGCGAATCTTCGCTGATTTTCTGTGAAAGATTCGCGTAGATTAGCGAGATTAGCGGTTTATTTTTTTCAGGAGGATTCAGCTATGCAACAATCTATAGTCGTTCCGATGCCGGAATCTACGGCGCTGCCGCGCCGCGCGGTGGGGGAGTGGAGTGTGCGCAGTGCGCGCGCTTACGCCGAACCGTTTATCCACGTGTGGGTGGAGGCAAGCTTTACCGCGCCGTCGGGCCAGGTCCACACGCTGCCCGGTTTCTACGACGGCGAAAACACGTGGCGGGTGCGCTTTAGCCCAGACGAGGCGGGACGTTGGCTTTACAGCATCACCGCGCGTCCGGCCGACGCCGGTCTGACGCAGGCCGGCGAGTTCGAGGTGACGGCGCGCGAGACGCCCGGCTTTGTGAAAGCGACGCCGGGCACGGCCTGGGGGTTCAGCTACGAATCCGGCGCGACCGCGTTCCTGATGGGCGACACAGTCTATCATCTGTTTGGCGCGGCGCACTGCGGCATGGAGGTGTTCCCCTTCCTACAACGCCGGGCGGCGCAAGGCTTCAACATCCTGCGCGTGCGCGTGCCGGTCAGTCCCTTTCATCCGCCGGAGGGCTACAGCCATTGGCAGACGCGCTCGACCTGGCCGTGGGGCGGCAGCCCGCAAGCGCCGCAATTCGAGCGGTTCAACCTGGCGTACTTCCGCACCGTAGACGCGGTGATGCAGCAGGCGGCGGCGCTCGACATCGGCTTCGAGATGATTATGGAAGCCTGGGGGTTCGAGTTCCCCTTCAACAATCGCGCCGTTTTCCTGCCGGAATGGGAGGAGCTGTGGCTGCGTTACCTCATCGCCCGCTACGACGCCTTCGCCAGCGTCTATATATGGACATTAGCGAACGAATACGAGTTCTACCCCGACGGCAACTGCCGCGAGAAGTACGTCGCCAATCGGTGGGCAATGCGGACGGCGCGTTGGGTCAAAGCGACTGCGCCGCACGGGCACGTTATCGCCGCGCATAACGGCCCCCAAGAGCCGCCGTTCGCGCAACGCTTCGCCCTGGACCCCCAGGCCATTGACGCGATGATGTTCCAGGAGTGGGGCACTTGCGGCGCAGACGACGGCTGGCTGGCGGCCGGCATCGAAGACAAAATCACGCGCGCTTTCCAGGCGTGGCCCGGCGCGGCGGTGCTTTCGGAATACGCTTATGAGCGCAACCCCGACCTTCCTATTACCTTCCCGTGGTTCGAGCACACCGACGCCGAACACAACCGGCGCGGCGCGTGGCGTGGCGCGTTCTGCGGCCTGTGCGTCATCAACGGCTTCGAGAACACCTGGGGGCCGGTGATGGACCTCGCCCACGACCAGGAGGGCGTCGTCTACTTCCAACACCTGCGGCATTTCTTCACCGCCGTCGCGCCCTTCGAGAAGCTGCGGCCCGCGTCAGACCTGGTCTGCCCGCAAGATGTCCCGGACGGCTATCGCGCGCGGGCGTTGGCAGATGCGGACCGCCGCCTGATTGTCGTCTACTTCCCGGCCGGCGGAACTGCTACCCTGGCGCTGGCGGAAAACGCGACGCTCGGCGAATGTCAATGGTACAACCCACGGACGGGCGCGCTGAGTGAAGCGCAACCGACCGCGCGCACAACCGCCGGCATCGCCTTCACCGCGCCCGACGAACTGGACGCGCAAGGGCATCCGACCGATTGGGTGTTGGCGCTAACCGCGAATCACGCGAATCCCCGCTAATTTTGGAGATTTACGTAGATTTGCAAGATTAGCAGTTTATTTATGCAAGTAAAAGCCGGAGACAACACATTCCATGCAGGCGTCAAAATGGCTGACGACAAGACTAACGACTACATGACTATTTAAGGAGGCTACACAATGCGTATTATGGAGAAGAAAACTTGTTTTGGTCTGATTGTGGGCACGCGCGGCTTTTTCAATGCGGAGTTAGCGGTGGGCGTGCGGGCGAAGCTGCTGGAGATCATGGACGCGCGCGGCTTCGACTACGTCATCACGCCGGAAGACGCCACGCCCTGCGGCGCCATCGAGACGCGCGAGCACGCCAAGCTGTGCGCCGAGCTGTTCCGGCAAAACGCCGAGAAAATTGACGGCGTCATCGTCGTGCTGCCCAACTTCGGCGACGAACTGGGCATCGTGCAGACGCTCGATATGGCGAAGCTCGACGTGCCGGTGCTGGTGCAGGCGTGCGATGATGACGTGGATAAGCTCTCCGTCGCCGAGCGCCGCGACGCCTTCTGCGGTAAGCTGTCGGTGTGCAACAACCTCTACCAGTACGGCATCCCCTTCACCAACACCACCTACCACACCTACCCCATTGACAGCGCCGAGTTCCGCAACGACCTGGACTTATTCGCGCGCGTGTGCCGCGTGGTGAAGGGCTTACGCCACGCCCGCATCGGCGCGATTGGCGCGCGCCCGGCGGCCTTCCAGACGGTGCGCTTCAGCGAGAAGCTGCTGCAGGCGACGGGCATCACGGTGGTGCCGGTGGATTTGTCGGAAATCATCTTCGGCGCGCAGTCGCTCAAGGATGACGACCCCGACGTGCAGGCGAAGCTGGCGCAGGTGCAGGGTTACGGGCGCATCCCGGCCGGCATCCCCACGGCGAACATGCTCAAGCAGGCCAGGCTCTCGGTGACGATTGACCGCTGGATGGACGTCAACGAGTGCGACGCCAGCGCGGTGGAATGTTGGGATTCGATCCAGAAGAACTACGGTTGCGCGACGTGCCTCTCGATGGCGATGATGGGCGACCGCCTGCTGCCGAGCGCGTGCGAAGTGGATGTGGTCGGCGCGGTCTCGATGTACGCGCTGCTGCTGGCCTCCGGCAACCCGCCGTCGTTCCAGGACTGGAACAACAACTACGGCGACGACCGCGATATGTGCATCAACACGCACTGTAGCAGCTTCCCCAAGAGCTTTATGAAAACCGATGTGGAAGTCGGCAACCTGGACATCCTCGGCGCGACACTCGGCGCGGACCGCTGCTTCGGCGCGGTGAAGGGACAAGCGGCGCCCGGCCCGATCACATACTTCCGCATGTCTACCGATGACCCGCTCGGCGAAATCAAGGCTTACCTGGGCGAAGGCGTGCTCACCGCCGACCCGGTTGGCAACTTCCAGGGCGGTTCGGCGGTGCTGCGTGTACCGGGACTGCAAAAGCTGCTGGACTTTATGTGCAAGAACGGCTTTGAGCATCACGTCGCCGTTGTGCGCGATCACGTCGCGGACGTGCTCAACGAGGCGCTGACGACGTATCTGGGCTGGAACGTCTATTACCACCGGTAAAGGACAATGGGAGTGTAGTAACGACTTCAGTCGTTTTTTTCAAGCGACTAAAGTCGCTACTACACTATACACCTTGCGGTTCCTCTGTTTCGGCATCCATCACCCGCCAGTAGATGCTGTTCTCGCGTTCCAGCAAACCGGCATCCACGAGGCCGCGCCGCAGCGTCGCCACGTCATCGTTGAACTCGACGAGCACCTGATTGACCTCGCGCTCGGTGTACGTGCGCCCCGGCTCGAACTCCTCCGCCACACGCTCCAGCACGATCATGAACTTCTTGAGCTGCGCCGGAATCGCCTTGAGACGCCCGAACTTGAAGAACGTCCGCAGCACTTTCTGGCGATAGGCGTCTTCCTGCACCTGCGCGGTGATGCCCGCCTGCGGCATAAACACCACATCGCGCAACGGCTTGTCCAGCACCGCACCCGCCAGGGAATAGACCTGGTAGTACTGGTCCTTCTCCGCTTGCAGCAGCCCCACGTCGCTGAGCTTGCCCAGATGATGCGACACCGTCGCCGGGTTGAGCGAGAGGATCGTCGCCAGTTCCTCGCCATGCCGGGGCTTGATCCTGATCAGATTCAGAATCAGCAGCCGCACCGGATGTCCAAGCGCCTTGAAAAGCTCCGCCCGCGCCTCGAGATTTTGCTCAGGCGTGAGCGTTGACGTCGTTTTCTCATTCATCCCACGCACTCCTGCCTGTGATCCGCAGATAGTTCATCGCAAAAACGGACCGCGCGTGCTTCAGCGTATCCCGCTTGATCTGCACCCGGATTTTGGCGTCCTGGTCGTGCAGCGCCGTTGCCACCTCGATCTCCTGGCGGGCATAGCCGATGATGTCATCCGTGATCCGCCCGAACGCCCACGCCAGCTTGTCAATGTCGGGTATGTCCGACGCGAGAATGGCATCGAATTCATCCTGGAAATTCTGCGCCAACATTCTGTTATCCATGATCAACCTCCTTGCTTGTCGCTCGTCGCCGGCCTCGCAACGAGCAAACATTCAACTAGACTTCGTGAATTTTATTTGATATATATCGAATCGGATAATACCACGTAATTCGATAATTGTCAACGAGCTATCGAAGAACCCTTGCGAAGGTTTCCGAACCTTCGCAAGGGTCACCGCACCTTGAAAAACTCCCCCTTTGGTGTACCCTATGCCTATCCGACTACTGACTACCCGACTAACGACTATCCGACTTACCGGAGGTTCACATGCCAAAATTTGCACAAGCGCGGGCGCTGTTGCACGAATTCAAGGGCGACCGCTATCTTTTTGGGACTGGGGTACTCGCGCGCGTCGGCGCGATTGCGGCGGCGTGGGGGAAGCGCGCGGTGCTGGTCCGCAGCACGTTCCCCAGCAGCGACGCCTTCGTGCAGACCATCCGCGAGACGCTGGCGCAGTCCGGCGTGACGCTGGCGGGTGAAATTTCAGGCGCAGCGCCCAACGCCCCCCGCGAGGACTTGTTCCGCATTGCCGACGCGCTCAAGGCGCTCGATCCCGACGTCATCCTCAGCTTCGGCGGTGGCAGCACGATTGACGCAACAAAAGCCGCCGAGGTCTTGCGGACGCTCGGCGGGGAGATTGACGACTACTTCGGCACCGGGTTGGTGACGGCGGCAGTGCAAGCCAGCGGCAAACCGCTCACGCCGCACGTCGCCATCCAGACGGCGGCCAGTTCCGCCGCGCACCTCACCAAATACGCCAACATCACCGACACGGCGACTGGCCAGAAGAAGCTCATCGTGGACGACGCCATCGTGCCCGTTGCCCCCGTCTTCGACTACACCGTGACCTACGGCGCGCCCCCCACCCTCACCACCGACGGCGCGCTGGACGGCATCTCCCACGCGCTGGAAGTGCTCTACGGCGCGGTCGGCAAGCCCAACTACGCGCAGATCGAAGCCGTCGCCGAGGCCGCCATCGGCCTGGTGGTGAATTATCTGCCGCGCGCGCTGGAACATCCGCAGGACGCCGAGGCCCGCGAGGCCCTGTGCCTGGCGACCGACCTGGGCGGCTACGCCATCATGCTCGGTGGGACGAACGGCGGGCACCTCACCAGCTTCTCGCTCGTGGACATCCTCAGCCACGGGCGCGCCTGCGCGCTGATGAACCCTTACTACACCGTCTTTTTCGCCCCGGCCATCGAGACGCCGCTACGGACGCTGGCCCGTCTCTACGCGGACGCCGGCCTGACCACCGGCGACGTGAGCCGCCTCCACGGGCGCGATTTGGGCGTCGCCGTGGCCGAAGCGATGTTCGCCTTTGCCCGGCGCATCGGCTTCCCCACCCGCCTCGCCGAAGTCCCCGGCTTCACCCCAGCGCACATCGAGCGGGCGCTTGTCGCCGCCAAAGACCCGCAGCTCAAGATGAAGTTGCAGAACATGCCCGTGCCGCTTACGGCGGATAGGGTGGATGAATATATGGGGCCGATATTGACAGCCGCTGTCAATGGCGATTTGACGATCATCCTAAATGTATGAGTAAAGGAGTCAGTATGATTTTGATTATCCGAGAACGTGTAACCCCAGAGCAATTGACCCAAATGTGTGAAGCCTTTGGCGAGACGCTGGTTAAACTGGCGGTG